>Ga0247841_10000715_pt1 | contig 83783 bp, 33 predicted proteins | sample LaCruzMarch2015__2_FD_192410 | JGI IMG/M metagenome (GOLD analysis project Ga0247841, IMG submission 192410) | Freshwater microbial communities from meromictic Lake La Cruz, Castile-La Mancha, Spain - LaCruzMarch2015_18m | ecosystem: Environmental > Aquatic > Freshwater > Lake | place: Spain... | reverse complement strand
TTTCCGTACTTCCGAATCCATAACCTGCCTCCTGGTTCCGCACGGATGGATCATCTATTCGTGCTTCGTTGCCAGGATAATCTCACAGCCAACGCTCGGCGGGAATGTGGGTTCACAGGGTGCTTACAGTATACCAACCATGTGCGTCTCTTCGACGCTGCAAGAGCAAGAGTGCGAGCATGGGAAGCGGCTCACGCGAACGACAACGCCTGGAGCCTGCCATCGCCCCTGCTGTGACTGATGTATTTGATCAGGTGCGATTCCATACATGACTACAGCGCGTTCTCAAGGTAATGGAGACAGTTGTCGGAGCAGCAGCATGCCACATCACGGCCGGCAGGGTGTAGAGCCACACGATGCAGTTCCCCAGATGGAATCCGGTAGCGTACAGCACTCGCACCGGACTCGATATTCCACATCCTGACCGTTCCATCGCGGGATGAAGACAGCACGCGCTCCCGGTCGAGACTGATGATTACCCCGCGGACTTCCGCGGAATGACCAGTAAACGAGCGCAATTCCTTACCTGTGGATGCGTCCCAAAGCCTAACGGTCTTGTCACGGGACCCCGAAACAACGCGGCGGCCGTCGCTGCTGAAAGCAACCGCAAGAGCCGGCCCGCCATGTCCAGCCATTGTACGAATCACCGCCCCTGTTTCACAGTCCGCAATCCGTAAAACACCGTCGTCGGAACCGGAGACCACAAACTGCCCTGCCGGACTGCAGGCGACGTCACGAACTGTAATTCCGCAACTTCCAAGATCCTTTAACTGCGTGCCAGTCCCGGCTTCAAAAGCCATCAATGTCCCGCCCTCAAGGCAGGCAATGACAAGCCGCCCATCGGAAGTTATGCTAATTCCGCTTACGGCACTCTGAGGATCCACATTCGTCCGCCATACCCGGGCTCCATTGCCGGCATTCCACTTAAACACGCTGCCCGCCGCGTTGCCGGAGTATACGTGAGCGCTGACTGGCGATGCCACAACAGCAGTCACGGCGGCATCCTGCGTTTCAAAGGTCCTTGTTTCCACAGACGCCGAGGTGTCCCACGAGCGAATAGTCCCATCTTCCGATCCGGAAAATAAAAACCGGCCGGTGGAATCAAAACATGCTGCCAACACGGGCCTTGAATGGCCCCTGAACAGCCGGCCGCTCACGCAGTCCTCAGCAGCTGCGGGAACAGCTGCGGAAACTGCCGCGGGAACTGCCATCGAATGAGCTGCCGCGGCAGGCGGCACGGGACGCGGCTTCGCGGCATTCTCGAGGCGACGGAGCTCGCTATCCAGCGACAGCCTGCGTCCGATCTGGGCTATCACAGACTGCTCCGAGCTGGTTTCCGGGCCATCTGTCTGCGCGCACGAGAGGAGCCAACCGGTCAACATCGGATAGATCTTCCTCTTGTCGCTGTCGGTGAGTGACTTGGCAAGCTTGTCGAACATGCGGAAAAAGCGGTCACCATCCTCGGCCGCCATCTCTCTGAGCCATGGTACACTCTTTCCGGCTCCAAACTGCTCAGCAAGCCAGTTCTGCTCACCCTGCGTCAGCTTCTCATCCGCTGCTACGGTCCAGAAGGAGCACGCAAATAGAAACCGCTGCACATCTTCTCTGTGTTCATTTGGAACCAGCGCAGGTTTTTGCATATCTTCACCGTTGACAGGCCAAACTGCCGAAATCGAGCAGTCCACAACTCCAAGGTCGCGCAACAGAGTAGCATTCTTTGAGCGTGACTCAAATCAGAAATTGGCACCGTGAAAACAACTTGTAAGATCAGCATTTCATCTGTACGGTACGTCAGTCTATTTGCTAAGTTCCTTACGGAAAACAAATGAAAGCTGATGACATAGTAAGGTTGAAGAGTGAGGCCATGTCCGAAGCGAAGGCCTCGTCATCGCAGGCCGAACTCGAACAGGTCCGGATCAAGTATCTCGGCCGTAACGGATTTCTCCCACAGATAATGCAGGGGCTCAAGGACGAGAATCCCGCCGACCGGCCGATGATCGGCAGACTGGCAAATGAGTTCAAACAGGAAACGCAGGCTGCCATCGAGGCAAGGAAACAGGAACTCGCGGCAGCGGCCGGCACCGTGGCGGCCGATGCGTTTGACTTCACCTTGCCGGGTCGCTGGATGCCGGCCGGTTCTCGCCATCCTATTTCCCTGATAATTGAGGAAGCGTGCCGTATTTATTCAACGCTGGGTTTTACGGTTTCCGAAGGACCTGATATTGAAACCGCATACCACAACTTCGACGCACTTAACACACCGCCGGATCACCCGTCAAGGGACAGCCAGGACACGTTCTGGCTTGAAACCGGAGAGCTTCTCCGGACACAGACTTCACCCGTGCAGATCAGGGTCATGGAAACACATAAGCCCCCGATCCGCATCATTGCACCGGGGCGCTGTTACCGCAGGGATGCCACGAACGCCACTCACAGCGCAAACTTCCACCAGATCGAGGGGCTTTATGTCGACAAAGACGTGTCGATGGTCGATCTGAAGAGCGATATCACGTATTTTGCCAGGCAGATGATGGGCAATGACATCAAAGTCCGGTTCAGGCCTCACTTCTTCCCGTTTACCGAGCCAAGCGTCGAATACGATTTCTCCTGTCACCTCTGCAAGGGACGGGGTTGCCGCGTCTGCAAGAACAGCGGATGGATCGAGATTTCCGGAGCAGGCATGGTCGATCCCCGGGTGTTCAAGATTGTCGGCTACGATCCGGAGCAGGTGAGTGGTTACGCATTTGGCATGGGCGTCGAGCGGATCGCAATGATCAAATTCGGTATTGGCGACATCAGGACGCTCTACGAGAACGACATACGATTTCTGAGTCAATTTGTTTGATCACGTTTGCACAAAGCAGGTTACAATTATGCGAGTTCCAGTAAGCTGGCTGAGAGAATACGTTGATTTCGATGCAACTCCCGCGGAACTGGCCGACAAGCTGACGTTCTCCGGACTTGAAGTTGAGGCAATCGAAACAGTCGGGGCTGACCTGCCGGGTATTGTTGTCGCCGAGATCCGGAACATCCTGCCCCACCCCAATGCCAATAAACTCCTGCTTTGCGATGTCAATACCGGTGACCGTCAACTTCGGGTCGTCTGCGGCGCAAAGAATTTCAAGGTCGGCGACAAAGTTGCATGCGCGACAGTCGGCACCGTCATGCCGAACGGGATGAAGATCGAAGAAGCCACGCTTCGTGGCGAACTGTCCCATGGAATGCTCTGTGCTGAGGACGAGCTGGGCATTTCGGGCGATCACGGCGGCCTCATGATTCTTCCCGCCAACGCAGTTCCAGGGGCCCCTTTCTCAAGTATCGTTCCACCCGAGCCGGTCCTGGTGATTGAAGTCACCCCGAACAGGTCTGATTGCCTGAGCATCATAGGAATCGCGCGGGAGGTTGCGGCTCTTTACGGTTCAACACTGAAGCTCCCTTCCGCAACATTCGTTGAGTCAGATGAACCGATTGACACGCTGGCGAATGTTGAAGTTAAGGACAGCGCAAAATGCCCGCGCTACAATGCAAGGGTGCTTCGCAATATCGTGATCGCGCCGGCTCCACTCTGGATGAGGCTTCGCCTTACGCAGGCCGGGATACGGCCGATAAACAACATTGTCGACATAACAAACTACGTCATGCTGGAATACGGCCAGCCTCTGCACGCGTTTGACAGGACGCTCCTGAAGGACGGCCGCGTGGTTGTCCGTCGTGCAAAACAGGGCGAGCCAATGACCACGCTTGATGGTGCAGCACGCAAACTCAGCCCCGACATGCTCGTGATCGCGGACTCAGAAAAGCCTGTCGCACTGGCGGGAGTCATGGGTGGAGCCGGCAGTGAAATCAGGGCCGAAACACGCGAAGTGCTGCTTGAGAGCGCCTCATTCGCTGCCGCCGGGATTCGAAAGACTTCGAAGGCCATCGGCCTCTCAACTGAATCCTCCTACCGGTTTGAACGCGGCGTTGATATCGGCATGACCGACACGGCCGGCAGGCGGGCAGCCAGCTTGATGACACAGCATGCCGGGGCAACCGTGGCCAGGGGGGTAATCGACGTATTCCCGCGCAAGCCCCGTTTGAAGAAGATCCGATGCAGGTTCGCCAGGATCAGTAATACCATTGGAGTTGAGCTCTCGATAAAGCAAGTCACATCGATCCTTGAGTCTCTTGACCTTAAGATTGACAAAGTCAGCCGCACTTCATGTTCGGTCCTTGTTCCCTCGTTCAGAGGCGATCTTGAAATCGAGGCAGACCTGATCGAGGAGGTAGCCAGGATGCATGGCCTGGATAAGCTCCCTGTGCGCGCACCGAGGAGCAGTTTCATTTCCACGATGGATGATTCCGCGATCCGCGCCACGCAGGCTTGCAGAAAAGCTCTTTCCGGGCTTGGGCTGAGCGAGATAGTCAACTACAGCTTTGTTTCGGAGAAACTGCTGGATTTGTTTGACGTTGGGAACAGGGCGCAGCGTGTCGTTCTTCCGAACCCGGTGAGTGCTGACTATTCCTCTCTCAGACCTTCGCTGATTCCCCAGATGGTAGCCACCCTTGGATATAACCTCTCCCGCCAGGCAGCCGAAACAGCGCTATTTGAGATCGGCACCATCTACACTAAAGACAGCACCGGAAAGCTGCATGAGACGCAGCGCCTTTCCATCGGCCTCCTTGGGCCAATAGGCCGCGGCGGCCTGGATAAACGCCGCCCGGTTGAAGCGGACGAGGTGTTCCTGTGGATCAAGGGTATTCTTGAGTCCCTCTGCGTGGAGATGCACGCCCCTGCCCTCGTTCTTTCCCCCGCGAAGACAGCGTGGAGCGAAGCCGGCAAGACTGTCGAGGCTGTCTTTGTCTCAGGTGACAGACCGGTATCCATCGGAGTATTGGCCGTTGTATCGCCCGCCCTACGATCTGAATGGCGGATGGCCCGCCCAATTGCGGTCATGGAACTGGATCTTCATCCTTTGATTTCAGGCGTTTACGCAGTTCCAGCCGTCAAGCCCCTGGCCGTATATCCGTGCGTAACACGCGATATAGCGATCATCCTTGATGCAAAGATCAGGAACGATGACGTGTTGCAGATTATCCGGAAAGCGGCTCCGCCCGAATTGACACACATCGACCTCTTTGATATATTCTCTGGCGAGGGAGTGGGTTCCGGGAAGAAGAGCCTGGCCTATTCCCTGACGTATCGTTCTTTGGAACGGACTTTGACCGACGATGAGGCGAATGAGCTGAATGAGGCGGTGAAGTCGCGGATAGTGAACGAACTGAAGGCAGAAGTACGAGAACGCTAGATCATGGCCGGATTTGAACCGGCCGGAAAGAAATGATGGAAGCGGTTGTTTCATATGCAAATCTGACACTGCTGGTGATTGCAGTTTTGATGCCAGTTGTGTTCCGTGGTTATGTCTCCCGGTGTGTCTACAGGCCCGCGCGTATTTGCCCGGACCAAATTCCTGCGGCCAGACGCCGTGTTTTTCCACTGCGGCTGCCACAGAAACACTACATGCCGGAAGCGCACGCAGATTCTGTTCTTTGAACAACTGATTATCCTCATCTCGTCTCGCGGGAATCTTTATACCCTGCCTTTTTCGTGTACTGGCTAAATCTCTGACCCTTATATCTACTTGAGGGGAACTCGAATAGGGCGCGATCCTTATGCCCCGTTAAACCGGGGACAGGGTGACCGTTCGATAGAGTACCCACTTGTTCTCTTAGGAACAGGGACTCGCCTCTGTGTTCTTGGCGGGGTATTTTTTTGGGGATTCCCGATATGGATCTTTTCGACAAAGAGAATGGGAATGATCCGGCGATTCGTCCGCTTGCAGCACGAATGCGCCCGTCAAACCTGGATGAGATAGTCGGACAAGACCACATACTTGGCCCTGGAAAACTCCTGCGGCGCGCAATAGAGGCCGATCGTCTTGGGAGTGTTATTCTTTACGGGCCGCCGGGTTGCGGCAAGACTTCACTTGCTGAGGTAATAGCCAACAGCACAAAACGGCGTTTCGAACAGGCCAGCGGGGTAACAGCAAACGTTGAAACACTCCGCGGTATCATAGACTCGGCCCGCTATCGAAAAACTCACGAGAAGACGGAAACGATTCTGTTCATTGATGAAATTCATCGCTTCAACAAGTCGCAGCAGGACGTACTCCTGCCGCATGTCGAGGCGGGGACAATCACCCTTGTCGGTGCCACGACGCATAATCCCCTCTTCTTTATCAACAGCCCGCTGAATTCCCGCTCACAGATATTCGAACTTGCACCGCTGACTGAAGATGACATCGTCACCTTGCTCAGGAGAGCGCTCAACGATCCAAGAGGCATGGCCGGCTACAAGGTCCAGGCTGACGACAACGCCCTCTCGCACCTTGCGCGAACAAGTGAAGGCGATGCACGCAGGGCCCTCAATGCCCTTGAAATAGCAGTCCGCACGACACCACGGGACGAGACAGGCTCTGTGCGCCTGACCCGCGAAATAGCCGAGGACTCCATCCAGAAGAAGGCCATTCTTTACGACCATGACGAGGATCAGCACTACGATACAATTTCGGCATTCATCAAGAGTGTTCGGGGCTCAGATCCTGATGCGGCGCTGTACTGGCTGGCAAAGATGGTTTACGCCGGGGAAGATCCACGATTCATAGCGCGCCGTCTCGTCATCCTCGCTTCCGAAGACATCGGAAATGCTGATCCGCGCGGCCTGTCCATGGCAACATCAGCAATGCAGGCTGTTGAATTTGTCGGAATGCCGGAAGCGAGGATAGTCCTGGCGCAAGCCACCACGTACCTCGCCACAGCCCCGAAGAGCAACGCTTCGTACCTGGGAATCGACGCTGCCCTTGATGATGTCAAGAACGGCAGGACATTACCGGTTCCTGAACATTTGAAAAACATCCGGGTGTCGGCGGAAGCCGTCGCCTCACCAAACGAGTCGCAGAAGGAAGCCAGCTACATCTATCCTCATGCGCACCCGGGTCATTATGTGCCGCAGCAGTATGTTCCATCAGAAACAACCTACTACACACCCACAGACCAGGGCTATGAAGCGGTCATTCGCAAACGCCTTGAAGCCCTGCAGGACACCGCCGGCGTTCGATCAAGGAGTGCGGGATCATGATAGCCAACTCAACAGCCGGCAACAAAACCGCCATCCGCCGGAGGATCAGGCTGGAAATCGACTCCATGACACCTGCTTTCGCTCTGGCAGCCAGCCGGACAATACAAGAATCAGTTCTTGCGCTTCCTCAATACAGATCAGCCACGGCAGTGGGCTGCTATCTTTCCACTGCGACGGAACCACGAACAGACCGGATTCTCATCGAATCCTGGAAAACCGGCAAGCGAGTTGCAGTTCCGGCATGGGACAGCACTGCGGGTACATATTTTTTGACCTGGCTTCAAAGCCATACCTCACTCGCGACCGGTCCATCCGGTATTCTTCAGCCTTCAGTCGTCTCGGCAGTCACCCCCGGGGACATAGACATGATCACGGTCCCAGGCCTCGCGTTTGACGGGCATGGGAATCGCCTGGGGCACGGCAAAGGACATTATGATCGAATGCTTTCTGATACCGGATGGCTGGGAGTTTACAAACTGGGACTTGCCTTTGACTTCCAGGTTGTAGACGCCGTACCCGCCATTAAGACCGATGTGAGAATGGATGCTGTACTGACGGAGAGAAGAATAGTGAGGAGTGTCGACGCGTGACACCGATCATAGCTGATAGCAATGAAAAACAAGGAGGAAGATAAACAATGAATGCCGTACTGATTGCAGCGGGAACCGGACTTGCCGGACTCGTTGTTGGATATGTTGTCCGCCTGATGATGGCGCGCTACAGCGCTTCCGCCGCCGAAAATACGGCCGCCAGGATGCTTTCGGATGCCCGGCGCGACGCCGACGCAATCCACAAGGAAGCCAAAATACACGCCAAGGACGAAGTGATAAAGGCTCGCGAGGACTTCGAAACATCGAACAAGGAAAGACGCAAGGAACTGGCAGACCTCGAGCAGCGGATCGCGCAAAAAGAGATAAACCTCGACAGAAAAGTGTCCCTCCTTGACAAAAAGGAACGAACTCTCGACGAGCGCACCCAGGAACTCGAAAGGAAGACGGCAGATCTGGACAAGACAAAGGCAGACCTCGAAAAGGCAATAGCCACTGAGCAGGACAAGCTGCAGCGAATATCTGGAATGAGCAAGGAGGACGCCAAACACGAGCTGCTGGCCAGGGCCGAGAAGGATATCCACAACGAAATGGGGACGCTGATAAGGCGTCTCCAGGAAGAGGCCAAGGAAACCGCCGAACGGGAGGCAGTAAAGATCGTCTCGCTCGCGATCCAGCGGTATTCGGCAAGCCACGCCAGCGAGATCATGACCAGTACTGTTCCCCTTCCGAACGACGACATGAAGGGCAGGATAATCGGGCGCGACGGCCGCAACATACGCGCACTGGAAGCTGCCACCGGCGTCAACCTGCTGATAGACGACACCCCTGAGGCCGTCGTGATATCAGGTTTCGACGCCATAAGGCGCGAAATAGCCAGGCAGGTTCTTGAGCAGCTCATATCAGACGGCAGGATTCACCCGGCCCGGATCGAGGAAGTCGTCGCAAAGGTCCGGGAATCAATGGAAGAGACGATCAGAACCACCGGAGAGGAAGCAGCATATGCCGTGGATGTCCAGGGGGCGGCCCCTGAACTTCTGCGCATGGTGGGACGCCTTAAGTTCCGAACCAGCTATACTCAAAATATTCTCCAACACTCCATTGAAGTCGGGCGCCTGATGGGCGTCATGGCCGCAGAACTGGGACTCGATCCAATGCTCGCCAAGCGGGTCGGCCTGTTCCATGACATCGGCAAAGCGGTGGATCACGAGGTTGAAGGCGGACATGCAATCATCGGAGCCGACCTCCTGAAACGACATAGCGAGAACCCCATTCTTGTCAATGCCGTCGCCGCACACCATGAGGAAGTTCCCGCGGAAAGCATATATGCAGTCCTTTGTTCGGCTGCCGACGCAATATCGAGTTCCAGACCGGGTGCACGTTCAGAAACGACGGAAATCTACCTGAAGCGCCTCGAAAAACTTGAAAACGTGGCCATGAGTTTTCCTGGGGTTGAAAAGTGCTATGCGATACAGGCCGGTCGCGAAATCCGTGTAATCGTGGAACCCGAGAAGGTCGATGATAATGAGGCTATGGTGATGGCCCGCAATATCAGCAAGAAGATCGAAGAGGACCTGCAGTATCCGGGGCAGATACGGGTCACTGTCATACGCGAAACAAGGTGTGTGGAATACGCCAGGTAGTCCGGGAGAAAACACATCATGAAGATTCTCATGGCTGGCGACATAATGGGCTCACCCGGACGCATGGTGTTTGCCCGTGTAGCCACGGAAATGAAGCGGACCGGCAAAGTCGATTTTGTTGTCGCCAATGCTGAGAATGCCGCGGGCGGCAAGGGACTGACAGCCAAACTGGCTGCCGAGCTGTTCAACGCAGGTGCGGATGTCCTGACAATGGGCGATCACTCCTGGGATCAGCAGGAGTTTTCCGGGCTGGTTGCCCGTGACAATCGCATCCTCCGCCCGGCCAATTTTGCGCCGGCATGTCCGGGCAAGGGCATCGTAACCCTGGAAACGCCAAAGGGCAGCGTCACCGTGATCAATCTCATTGGACGCGTCTTTGTCAGGATGAGCGACGACTGTCCCTTCAGGACCGCGGATTCCCTGCTCAAGAACAAGTCGGATTCCGGCAAGATCATACTTGTTGATTTTCACGCAGAGGCAACCTCGGAAAAGAACGCAATAGGGCGGTATCTGGACGGGCGGGTTACGGCTGTGGTCGGTACTCATACCCACGTTCAGACAGCGGACGAACAGCTGCTGCCAAAGGGCACAGCCTATATCACGGACATAGGAATGTCCGGACCGACCAACTCGATCATCGGTTGCGACACAGAAACCATTCTTCATGTCTTTCTGACTGGCATGAAAGCAAGGTTTGATGTTTCATCAGATACGGCAAGCGCAGTGATGCATGGTGTCATCATAGACGTCGACGAGAAGACCGGCAAAGCTCGCAGCATAAAGCGTGTCCAGGCGCAATGAACGGCAAACAGAAGATCTTCAGGGTCACAGAGCTGACCCGCCTGATTAAGACAGCCCTCGAGGGTAAGTTCGGAGATGTGTGTGTCGAGGGTGAGATTTCCAACCTCCGCAGACCCTCGTCAGGTCATTTCTACTTTACCCTGAAAGACGAGAACGCCCAGTTGAGCTCCGTCATGTTCAGGGGAAACCAGGCAACACTGAAGTTCCAGCCGAGGGACGGCATGCTGGTGCAGGCATTCGGCCAGATAAGCGTCTACGAAAAGAGCGGCAACTACCAGATAATCGTGCGCCAGATGCAGGAGGCAGGCAAAGGCTCCCTCCAGGCAGCATTTGAAGCCCTCAAGCTGAAGTTGAAGGCAGAAGGGCTTTTCGACAGCGCACGCAAGAAGCCGCTGCCGCTCCTCCCTCGCCACATCGGCATCGTCACTTCGCCCACCGGCGCGGCAATCAGGGACATGCTTAAGGTGCTCACACGACGCTATCCCAATCTGCACATACTGATCGCACCTGTCAAAGTACAGGGTGAGGGTGCGGCAGCAGAGATCGCCGCGGCCATAAACTACCTGAACAGCCGCGGTGGACTCGATGTTCTGATAGTCGGCCGCGGTGGCGGAAGCCTTGAGGATCTCTGGGCCTTCAACGAGGAAGTTGTCGCGCGCGCCATTGCCGGCTCAGGAATTCCGGTGATTTCCGCGGTCGGCCACGAAATCGATTTCACCATCAGTGATTTCGTCGCTGATCTCAGGGCCCCCACTCCATCAGCCGCGGCGGAGCAGGTCATAGGGTTGAAAGACCTTTTTGAGAACAAGCTGCAGGAGTATGGCCTGCGGCTTCTTCGCCCGCTTCGCGAGACTCTGCTCCGCGCCCGAAGCCGGCTTGTCTCAGCCACAGCGAGCGACGTGTTCGCTCGACCAAGGAATGTTGCTCAACAGTACCGGCAGCGAATCGGCGAAATCCGTCTCCGTATGACCCACTCACTGCAACACCGGCTGCAGGAAACACAACAGCGTCTGGACGAGGCTTCAATCCGCACCCTGCACGAAAAAGACCGCCACCTCGACAGGTCTAAGCAGCAGTTGCAGCAGATTTCAGTGCAGTTACGCGCCTTGAATCCGCACGCTGTGCTCTTCCGCGGCTACAGCATCACGCGCAACGACCGCGGCGAGGTTCTTCGTTCCGCTACAAAAACAAGAAACGGCGAACGCATTGTCACCCGGCTTTCAGATGGGGAACTTGAGTCTCAGATAACAGGGATAAAGAAATAGCCGGAGCGCCAGGGAGCCGGGCATTCAAATGGCTCCGGCACAAAGAATCTAGCCTCCGCAGGGCTTACAGTGTAGGCTTAGAATGAAAGGTGGATAATGACTGCTAAGAAACAGAGTGACAAGGCAACTCCGGCCGGTATCGCTGTCGACATGACCTTTGAGAAGGCGCTGGAACGGCTTGAATCAATAGTAACCGATCTGGAGTCAGGCAAGATCGATCTCGAAAAGATGATAGAACGTTTCGAGGAGGGGCAAAAGCTTGTCGGTTTCTGCACACGTAAGCTCAACGAGGTTGAGCGGCGTATTGAGATTCTGGTCAACAAGGGCGGCGAAACCACCACCGAGGCGTTCCCGACGGAGATTTCCAACGACGACAGCATCGGACTGGATCCGACCACTCCGCCTGATGCAGATGAATTGTTCTAGTGGCAGAACCGGGAACACCGCACGGCATGAGCGAAACAGACATACTGCTTGACGTTAAGAACCTCCAGACCTTTTTCAAGGGCACGGCAGGATCAATACGGGCTGTTGACGGAGTCAGTCTTTCCATACGCAGGGGCGAAACGATTGCCCTTGTGGGCGAAAGCGGTTGCGGCAAGAGCGTACTTGCCCTTTCTCTGGCGCGACTTGTTTCCGCACCAGGGTATCATCCATCCGGCGAAATCCTTTTCCGCGGCTCCGACGTACTGAAGATGGACGAGCGCAGACTCACCCATCTGCGGGGCGCCGACATTTCATACATTTTCCAGGAGCCTTCGACCTCCCTTAATCCAGTGTTCAAGGTAGGCTACCAGATTGCCGAGGCCGTAAAACTCCATGCTTCGAGACTTCCTGATTCAACGCAGAATACCGTCGAGAGAGTTGTTTCACTTATGAATCTGGTGGGCCTTCCCGAGCCGCATCGAAGGATGAACGCCTATCCACACGAAATGAGCGGCGGCATGCAGCAGCGAGTCATGATTGCAATGGCGCTGGCATGTTCCCCGAGCCTGCTTGTGGCCGACGAACCGACCACAGCCCTGGATGTCACTATTCAAGCCCAGATTCTCGAACTGCTTCGCGACCTGCAAAACAAGCTGAATATGGCGATCCTTCTCATAACGCACAACCTGGGCCTCGTTGCAGACATGGCGCATGCTGTCCATGTCATGTACGCGGGAAGGATTGTTGAAACCGGGCTCACGAAAAGCCTCCTGACCCGGCCCGGGCATCCATACACGCGCGGATTGCTGGATGCCGTCCCGCGCCTTCAGTCAACCTCTGCCCTCAAGGGCATCAAGGGCTCAGTGCCGCATCCCGCTCATCTGCCGCCAGGATGCAAATTCGCGCCCCGATGCCCTTTCGCCCAGGCAGTCTGCAGTGTCGATGAGCCGTCACTTGCTGAGACGCATACACCATACCATTTTGTACGCTGCCATTTCCCGCTCAACACCGTCACGAAAGGTCCGCAAAGTGACTAGCACCCCACACGAAAACTGCGTACCTATTCTCGATGTCAAGGACCTCTCGGTTCATTTTACGAGCACAACCGGGTTCATGAAGAAGACCTGCCTTCGCGCGGTCGATGGTGTCAGCTTTTCCATGATAAAGGGCGAAAGCCTCGGCCTTGTTGGAGAGAGCGGATGTGGCAAGACAACGCTGGGGCGAACCATACTCCGGCTTATTCCGGCAACATCAGGCGAAGTAAGGTTCAATGGCTCGGATGTGCTGGCTTTCAACGGCAGCCAACTCCGGGCATTTCGCCAATCCGCGCAGATGATATTCCAGGATCCCTATGATTCACTGAATCCCAGACTATCGGTCAATTCTGTATTGCGCGAAGTGCTGCACATCCACAAGACCGTTCCAGCGCAGGATGCCACCGCAAGGGTTACCGAACTCCTCGTATCCGTCGGTTTGAACCCTGCATACGCGATGCGCTATCCGCACGAATTCAGTGGGGGCCAGAGGCAGCGCATAGGCATTGCGCGCGCATTGGCTGTCAATCCGTCACTGATAGTGGCAGATGAACCCGTTTCCGCTCTCGACGTCTCCGTTCAGGTTCAGATTCTCAACCTCATGAAGGATCTGCAGCGCACGCTCGGACTTTCATACCTTTTTGTAGCCCACGACCTCGCAGTTGTGCGCTACATGTGCGACAGGATTCTGGTGATGTACCTTGGCAGAATTGTTGAGGCCGCCCGGACCTCCGACCTCTTTGAGCGGCCGTCACATCCCTACACCCGTGCCCTTATTTCGGCAGTTCCTGATATCGACAAGGGACTCGCCTCATCAGGAGGAGGTTCTTCCAGGATAGTGCTTAAGGGCGATGTGCCTTCGGCGACGCAGACGATTCCAGGTTGTCCGTTTCACCCACGCTGCCCTGTTGTGCAGCCCATATGTAAGACCGGGCTTCCGCCGACCGTCACTGTGTCGGCCGGCCACACGGCAGTGTGTCATTTTGCGCTGAAGTGACCGCCTTCCAGCGCCTGTGGCCCCACAGGTATTGATCAGGAACTGTCCGGATGGCATCCTCGAGCTCACGGGTCATATCCGTCAGAATGCGCCGCGCATCAGCATCACGATCGCCGGAACGTTTGTAGTAAAAAGGTCCCTTGGCGATAATCTCGTATTTGTGATCCTTCTTCCTCCGGCAGTACAGGAAGCATAATGGCGCACCCGTGACCAGGTGAAGCAGGGCCGAAGTCCGGTATGTTGATGCAGGCTTCCCGAAGAAATCCACCATCATTCCGCCCCAGCTTGCGTGTTGGTCAATCATCAGGCCGAGCACATTCCCGCCCTTTAGAACCTGAAGGAATCGCCCGGTATTGCCATCACCGTACTTTGATATCGTCTGGAAACGCTCGCGGGGTTTTCTGCGGCTCATCAGATTGTTCACGTACGGGTTATTCATTCTTCGGGCCACGGCGACAACAGGTTTGACGAGCGAAATCAATTGCCCCGCTATCTCCCAACTGCCTAAATGGCCCGTCGCAACTATCACCCCCTGCTTAGGATCCATGAGAATCTTTTCGATTTCAGGAGAAAAGTTCATCTCGACAAGGTCGCGCCAGTGTTCTCCCTGAAGCGCCCTGAATGACCTCAGCGACTCCAGTATGACGAGCCCGAAATGGCGAAATGATCTCCTTGCGATCCGGGCAGCCTCCGCCGGGTCTGCGCAAATCCCGCTCGTCAGGATATTCTCGACGGCAATAGAACGCCGTCGGGAACTCAAGAAATACCATGCTTCAGCCAGGCCTCCGACAAGCGCCTCCGAAACGGAAACAGGAAGGATATCGACCAAGCCAAGCAGCATCAGCATCAACAGGTATTCAAATAAGTATTGGATTTTCTTCATCGTCCCTGTTGAATCCTTTTTCACCATTCATGCATCAATTGCGATTTCCTCTTCCCTGCTGCGAAACGAGGCGCAGGCTGGCAGGCTTGCACAGGGACTAATGAACTGATCAACCTTTAGCAGAGAGTTTACCATCGATGAATGTCACGAGATCGCCTACAGTTTCAATACCGGTGAGTTCCTCGGCATCAAACTCAAGGTCAAAAGCCTGCTGGACGTCGTAAATGAGGTCAAGCACGGAGAGAGAATCGAAACCAAGCCCGGCAATTCCGGACTGTTCCGTATATGCATTCCAGTCGACTTGTCTTGGGCTGGATTTCTTCATCAATTCCCGGAGCCGGCTGCAAATATCCTGTCGTGTCATGTCAGATTAACTCCAAGTTAGATTTCATAACGCCGCAGTACCATTACAGCATTGTTGCCGCCAAAACCAAAGCTGTTCTTGAGGGCCAATGGCGATGATATATCCGTTGCCGTTCCCGAAACAAAGCGCAAATTGCAGGCCGGATCAGGATTATCGAGATTCAGATTGGGAGGAACCCTTCCTGCTTCAAGACCCATAATAGTGGCGATCGTCTCAACCGCACCTGACGCCCCCATCAGATGCCCGAACAGCGACTTGTTCGAACCGACCAGCACTTGGTCTGCAGAACTCCCGAACACCTCCCGTATGGCCTGGCTCTCACTTTCATCGTTGGCTGTCGTCCCTGTGCCGTGGGCGTTTATGTAGCCAATCTCCGACGGTCGTGTCTGTGCGTCCGCAAGAGCCGCCTTCAGCGCAATGATCTGACCATCCTTGTCCGGCTTGGCAATATGTGTCGCATCCGACGACTCTCCATATCCGGCAATCTCGCCCCGGACTCGGGCGCCGCGTGCTTTTGCCGACTCATTGGTTTCCATGAGAATCATGCCTGCCCCCTCGCCCAGTACGAATCCATCCCTGTCCCGGTCGAATGGCCTGCTGGCCTTCTCCGGATCAGGGTTTTCCGACATTGCCCCGATCCTGTCCCATGCGCCGTAGATGGCTGGAATGAACATTGCGTCGGTACCTCCGCAGAGTGCGCAATCAATGTATCCGTCCCTGATCATTCGGAATCCTATGCCGATCGCATTCAACGCCGAGGTGCAGGCTGAGGTTACAGCATAGTTGGGGCCGGTCAGCCTGAACCGGATGGAAATCATGGATGAAATCGAATTATTGATGATACGGATCACAGTCGTAGGCCTGACGCCCCGCAAGCCCTTCTCGGCAAACCGGTTGAACGATTCCGCCACATTCCCGACAACCCCGCCGCCGGTACCGGTAATAACCGCCATGTTCCGTCGTGGAGGCTCAGCCGCGCATTCTATGCCACCGGATTCCAGCGCGCAGGTCGACGCCAGCATCGCCATATCAAGGGCCCTGTCAAAGGGCCGAATAGATCTCTTCTCAAGGGCTTCAGAAAAGATTTGGTCATCGACAGTCGCACCATTCGGAGACTTGAATTGGGTCGGATCAAGGACCGAAAGGCGCCTTATGGAATGCCTGCCGGCAAGCATATTGCCCCAGAATGTCTTCTCATCCAGTCCCACTGGACTGACGAGCCCCAGCCCTGTTACCACCACTCGCCTGCTCTCAGCCATAATGCACCCCCTCATCACATCCACAGGCCGCCATCGACATGGAGGACGCATCCTGTGATGTATGACGCCTCATCCGACAGCAGGAAACCAACAGCAGCCGCAACTTCCTTCGGCTCTGCGAACCTGCCCATGGGAATCCCCACGGCATCGCGCTGCCGCGCCTGCAGCACTGCCGTCATATCGGTATTGACCATTCCTGGCGACACGGCGTTTACCCGGACACCCAAAGCAGCCCCTTCCAACGCCAGGCTTTTCGTCATGCTGATGAGTCCGGCCTTGCTCGCGGCATAGTCGGCACCCATCCAGCCGCCCGGTCCATGAGCAGCGACAGACCCGATATTCACTATACTTCCGTTCCGCTTCTCACGCATCGCCGCATATGCTTCCTTCGACGCGCACATCGCCGCTTCGAGATTGACCGCGAATGTTGCGCGCCATTTATCGAGGGACAATCCCCTGAAAGCAACAGCCTTCCCGCCACCAGCGTTATTGACGAGGCCATCTATCCTGCCGCAGGTTTCAAGCATCCGGCGCACCACCGCCGCGCCATTCGCCGGGTCTCCGAAATCCGCTGGAAGCGGCACCGTCCGGCGCGGATCCGGGCTCAACTCCAAACATGCGGCTTTGACACTGTCCGGACTGCGCCCATGCACGCCTACGGTGGCTCCCATGCTTACCAGCAGCCCGGCAATAGCACGTCCAATACCGCGCGTAGAACCGGTGACTACGATCACTTTATCGCCAAAGTCATACACGGACCGAAGTCTCCGCGCACAGGAATTGATAACTGAACTCCAAAACCACCCGGACATTCCAGCAGCAATCAACACATGGATGGGGCCGGGCTCAGACTGCGAGTATGCGCTTGCCCTCGTCGAGGAAAATACCCTGCAGATTCATCCGGAGTTGTTCCGGATTCGAGGCGTTCTCCATGCCCTCGGCCTCGGAGATAGTGCCGCTCTTTACCAGTTTATATATATGCTGGTTGAACGTCTGCATTCCGTCCTCCTCGCCAGTTTCAATCGCTGCGGGAAGCACATCAAGCTGATTCTTGAAAAGCAGCTTACGAACGGTCGATGTGTTCACCATTATTTCGCAAGCTGGCACCATGCCGCCTCTGACAGCGGGAATCAGGCGCTGGCACACGATGGCATGCATGTTGGCTCCGATGGACATTCGTATCTGATCCCTTTCGGTCGCCGGGAACAGATCAAGTATCCTGAAGATGGTCTGCGCGGCGTTGCCGGCATGAAGCGTTGTAAGGACAAGGTGACCAGTCTCGGCAGCCGCAAGCGCCGCCATAAAGCTCAGGCCGTCGCGCATTTCACCGATCATGATGACGTCGGGATCCTGCCGCATGACACGCTTGAGAGCCGCCTGAAAAGATACCGTATCCAGCCCAATTTCCCGTTGGGTGATAAGGCTCTGGTCATCAGGGAAGATGTACTCCACGGGGTCTTCCAGGGTAATAATCCGCCGCCGCTCTGTCCGGTTTATCTGCTGGATCATCGCGGCCAGGGTTGTGGACTTGCCCGATCCGGTCGTGCCTGTCAGTATTATGATTCCTCGTGGCGCGGTTGCGAGTTTCGAAAGCATATCCGGCAGGCCCAGGTCTGCAAACGAAGGCACACTCGTTTTAACGTACCGCATCACCACGGCCGGCATATACTGAGCCATGAAAATGTTCGTTCGAAACCGGCCTATGCCCTCTTCGTCATATGAGAAGTCCGCCTCATGCTCATCGTTGAACGACTCTTCGAGATGAGGGGGCAGAATGTCTTTTACAATAGTTTCAAGGTTATCACGCGACAACGGGGCAAAACCGCTTTCGACAAGCCGGCCGCTGACGCGGAAAAAGGGATCCTGGTTCGGCTTGAGGTGAATATCCGAAGCTCCGAGTTCAACCGCTTTAGACAGAAGATCCCGCAGGATTGACATAGCAATGTCCTCTTAACTTTTGATTCTCAGGATCATAAACGTTCCAAGCAGAAAGAAAACTATATTCGCAAACCATGCGCTAAGCCAGGGCCATATTATCTCCTTCTTGCCGAAAAAGACAGCGGTCTCTTTCGTCAGGTAGAATCCTATGAACATGACGACGGCCAGAACAATCCCTGCGGCCACTCCCTGCCGGCCGCCCCTGACGCCAGCTGGTATTGCCAGAAGCGTGGCGATGACACAAGCCCATGGCATTGCGAGCCGCGTGTGCGCATCTACACACTGCCTCACCATCTCCTTTGTGTGCTGCTGTCTCGACCTCGCGAGCCAACGGAGGACGGCAACGGATGATGAGTATCTTTCCGCGCTGACACCGTCAAAAGCAAAGAACAGATCATCAGGTGTTTCCGCCAGCCCGCTGATTGTTTCAGGGGGCGCATTCGACAATCCGCGGGGTGGACCTTTGGGCAAACCGTCTGGCAGGAATTCCTGGACTTTCATGCCGTTGAACCACCACCGTCCGTCACGCCATTCCGCGCTGTCAGCGCTTATTCTCAATGCGTAAAATGTATTCGACCTCTCCTTCTTGATCTCCACACCCGAAAGATTAGCGGGATCACGCGGGTCAAATCTTTCCACCTGCCATCTTGTCATCGTCGAGCTGTTGTAAAATTTGCAGTTGGAGAGCGCATTGGTCTGGATTCCCTCCTGCCCCAGACTCTTGATAAAGGTGTCGACATCACGACTGATGCCAGGCGCCGCAAACTCCTGTATGCAGACCGAAATGAGGCTGCATACAACGCCAACCCCGACAAACGGGACCATCAGCCGGGAAAGGCTGACCCCGCTTGCGCAGAGAGCAGTAAGCTCATTCTGCCTGGTCAGCTTCGACAGGCTGTACAATGCCCCGCAAAGAAGCGACACAGGGAGAATTGTGACGAGGAATGAGATGTTGCCCTGGTCCGCATAGGCAAACATGAATTTGCCGAAAAACCCGAGAGTCGCTCTGAAAGAGACTCCGGCCTTGATGAAATCGCCCATCTTGTCGAACAACCCCGACACGATGTAAAGCATCATGAATCCGCATAGGCAGTAAACCAGCGGAACCAGGTATTCGCGCAACAGATACTTGTCTATTAGTTTCATCCACACCCGCCGGGTAAGCGCGCAGAAAACCATCCCGCCGCAAGCCCCGTTTTGTTGTCGTTTCAAGTTATCAAAACGGCGGAAGCGGACAAAGGCTTTTCTGATAGACATGACATATCAAAGACCTTACTGTTCTGTTTCGAGAGCGAACAAATGAGAGGCACCATGAAACAGTCTCCGATTTCCACGCAATGCGCATTGACATTCCTGGCCGCGGCATTCATCTGCGCTGCATTGTCGGGATGCAGCCATTTTTCACCGGCCAAACCGGCCGTACGACCGGCACCCACTTCATCCGATGAGACCTACGAGCAGATGGAAAGACTGGCCGAGGTAATGCTGCTGGTAAAGAAGAACTACGTTGAGGACAAGAACTTCACAAACATGATAAACGGTGCGCTGGCCGGCATGTTGCAGTCATTTGACGAACACAGTTACTACATGGCTCCCGAGCAGGTAAAGGACCTTGAAGAGGATACATCCGCCCATTACGGTGGAGTTGGACTCTACCTCGGCCAGCGGGATGGCCAGCTCGTGGTCATATCCCCTATTGAGGATACCCCGGCATACCGCGCGGGCCTGCTTGCGCAGGACACCATCCTGAAGATTGATGACACCGCCATTTCCGGACTCTCGCTTCGCGACGCGGTAAAGAGAATGCGTGGAGAACTTGGTTCAAAACTCCGTCTCACCATATTGCGCCGGAATGAGACCGACCCGCGTACGGTGGAAATGACGCGGGAAAGCATCAACGTCCCCACCGTGAAGGGAACGCGTATCCTGCAGGATGGCATCGGCTATGTCAGAATAACCCAGTTCTCCGAACCGACTGCGTCCTCCCTGCAGCAGGCACTTGAAAAGCTATATGCAAATGGCCTGCGCGCACTTGTTCTCGATTTGCGCAGTAATCCCGGTGGCCTGCTGAAATCCGCAAAGCAGGTTGCGGAATTGTTCTTGAAGAATGGCTCGCTGATAGTCTCGATAAGAGACCGGAGCGGAAAAGCAAACGAAAAACAATTCCTCGCGGAGGGCAAGCACCACTACGCCGATATTTTCATGGCAATACTCATTGATGGAGGCAGCGCCAGTGCATCTGAAATCGTCGCCGGCGCCCTGCAGGATCAAAAGCGCGCGATACTTGTGGGCAGCACTTCCTTCGGCAAAGGGTCGGTACAGACTGTGATTCCGCTCGGCAGCGACCCTGGCGCTGCGATTCGCCTGACCACTTCGAAATACTTCACGCCCAGCGAGAGGGTCATCCACAAGCATGGCATCGAGCCCGATATACGGGTGCCAGTCACCACCGAAGAATGGCGGAAGATACAGATACGAAGGGCCCAGATGGAGCAGCCGGACAACTTCACGAATGAGGAAAAGCAACAGTACCTGGATACCAGGGATCTTCCACTTGAACGAGCCACTGACCTGCTGCAGGCATTGTGCATCATGTCGGCAAAAAGGAAGACACAGCGGGAGGACAAGCCTGCCGCCACCAATTCAATTTCCCGTACGGAATCGGAAACCGACGATCAGGAACAGTAGTCCCCAGGCCACCGCAGGCATGAGACTTTCAGCTTGATGACGATTTTCTTCACGAATTCCGGGTCCCCGGCACCAATCGTGAGCGACGGCATGTGCGCATCCTGCGGGAAGAGCGCAACGAACATGCCAGGGGATAGCTTTATGCGAACCGCGCAATTGTCGGGTCGACGATAGAAGGCTGCATCTTTCAACGCATCATAGTCAGTCACAGCAGCAAGAGTTTCTGTCGGATACCATTCAAGGCCCTCTTTGCCGCTCAAAACAACCTGAATATCGACATATTCCCGATGAGCTTCGAGAATCGCTTCTGACGGACTGCGCGTTGTGTAGCTCATGATCCGCGCGAAGACATCAGTGCAAAGTATGGGAAATTCACCATTCTCGTGATCCGGACCGATACCAGCCATGAATTCGAACGCTTGCCGCCAACATGGTCCAAGCTGGTATTTGGCGTAGTTTGCAACACTATCGACAATCATGAGAATACAGTCCTTCAAACAAGAGATCACGCGCGCCCTGCCGGGCGCACAAAACAAAGGGGCCCGGCAAGTTAATGCCGGGCCCCAAATATTCAATTTACTGAGCTACAGCCTGCGCTACCATCTCTGCTGACGCCGACCGCCACCACCGCCGCCGCCACCGCCACCACCGCCACCACCGCCATGACGGTCGTCACGAGGCCTGGGCTGTGATTCGTTGACGCGCACCGGCCGACCCATGAAATCGGTCCCGTTAATGCCCTGTATCGCCTTTTCCGCTTCGCCACGATCAGGCATCTCGACGAAACCAAACCCCTTTGACCGGCCTGACAACTTGTCCATGACCACGCGTGCCGATGCTACAGTTCCATGCTTCTGGAACAACTGCTGTAGATCAGTGTCCGTTGCGTCATAGGACAGGTTACCAACATAGATATCCATACCGCTTCTCCCCCGTGTCATGAACTTTGTTAGCCCGACTCCTCAACCATGACACGAGATGAAGCTCGGATCCCGCCTGAAACAGCGGTTTCGGAAACAATGGCATATGTTCACCCATTTGACAACAGCTTTTCGCGATCTATCTGTTCGCGGAGAATTGGTGCAAATTTCGCGCAATCCTGAGTTGACTTACTTTCCACCCCGAACGCACAATACCGCCCCTAACAACAGCGAGACTACGAAATGAATGTGCTCGGCATAGAGACGTCATGCGATGAGACCGCAGCTTCCGTCGTCAAGGACGGTACGAATGTGCTTTCCAACGTGGTTTTCAGCCAGGTGGAACTGCACAAACCATATGGCGGTGTTGTTCCGGAAGTCGCATCAAGGAGCCACGTTGCAGCATTGCCGGATGTAATACAGGCAGCTGTGCAGCAATCCGGCATCGCATGGGATAAACTGGATGCCATCGCTGTCACCTATGGTCCGGGACTGGCGAGTTCGCTGCTCGTCGGGTTGTCCGCTGCCAAGGCGTTGTCTCTGCGGCTGAACAAACCGCTGGTGGGAATCAACCATCTGGAGGCTCACATCTACTCGGTGTTTCTCGGAAAGACAGCGCCAAAGCCCGTTGATGTATGTCCTTTCATCTCGTTGGTCGTTTCGGGCGGACATACTTGCCTTGTCAGGGTAAACAACCTCGGGAATTATACACTGCTCGGGCAGACCATTGACGATGCCGCAGGGGAAGCCTTCGATAAGGGATCAAATCTGCTTGGCCTTGGTTATCCGGGCGGACCGGCGATTGACAAGGCAAGTCGCGGCGGCTCGACCAACTTTGCGCAATTCCCGCGTGGCAGGCAGAAAAGGGAAACGGCACGCGCCGGCAATCTCGATGTCGAATTGTGTTTCAGCTTCAGCGGGCTTAAGACCGCCCTCCTCTACTATCTCAAGGATCACCCCCTGTCGACCGGGCGCTCCGAGCTGGCCTCAATCGCCGCAAGCTATCAGGAGGCAATAGTGGACGCGCTTGTCGAAAGATGCAGGAAGTCCGTACGAGGCGAAAGATGCATGGCCGCAGTCGGCGGTGTTTCGCTGAACAGCCGGTTGCGCTCCAAGCTGTCGGAATTAGCGGCCGGCGCCGGCATGAAACTCCTGCTCGCTGAACCACAGTACTGCGCAGACAATGCCGCCATGATTGCCGGTCTGGCCGGGGCTCAACAGGGAATCCGAGGCACCGACGCACTGGCCCTTGACATCAATCCTAATCTCGAAGTAGGCCAGCAGATCTTCTGAGAAACACCGCGGACCGCCCTTCTTCTATCCACGCAGGCTGGAGCGACAGGATGAAAAGCTACTGTCACGGAAGATGTTTCTACTTGATCAACATGAACCGGGATGATAACCATTGCAACCATGACACAAAGAATATCAGATACGGAACAGAAGGTAATGCGGCTTGAAGCAATGCTGGATAATTTCGACCCGGCCGTCAGACGCAAATCACTCAAGGCGCTCCACGATGGCATTCGATCCTTCCAGATCGGCTTCCGCGATCCTAAACCTGCGGTGAATATGCACTGCCATACGTTCTTCTCCTACAACTGCTATGGCTATTCCCCTACCCATTACGCCTGGCTCGCGCGCAAGGCCGGGCTTGAAGTGGCAGGCATTGTTGATTTCGACGTTATTGATGGTCTCGACGAGTTCACAGCAGCCGGTCGGCTTATCGGACTCAAGACTTCGGTCGGAATGGAATCACGTGTATTCGTGCCGGAGTTTGCCAGCAAGGTAATCAACTCGCCGGGAGAACCCGGTGTCGCCTATCACATGGGCGTCGGGATCACCACAACAGATGTCAGCCGAAAGTCCAGGGAGTTTCTCAGGACCATACGCAAGTCCGTTGAGGCTCGCAACAGGTCGCTGGTCCAACGGGTCAACAAGTACCTGAAGCCGGTGGAGTTGGACTACGATGACGACATTGTGCCGCTGACCCCGGCCGGCAACCCGACTGAACGCCATATCTGCCTCGCCTACGCCCGCAAGGCTGCGGAATTGTTCAGGACAAGCCGCGAACTCTCACAGTTCTGGTGCGATAAGTTGTCCGAGACACCAGCCAATCTTGATCTTCCCTCGGGGGCCAAATTGCAGGGGCTCATCAGGGCCAAGACGATGAAACAGGGGGGCCCCGGCTACGTACTCCCGGATAATGGTTCGTTTCCACGTATGGCCGATATGAACCAGTTCGTTCTCGATGTGGGAGCAATACCCACGCTCACATGGCTGGATGGCACATCAGCCGGCGAGCAGGACATGGAAGAGCTCATCAGGATTGCAGTATCTTCCGGTGTTGCCGCGCTTAATATCATCCCTGACAGGAACTACAAACCCGGCGTCAAAGACAAGAAGCTTCAGAACCTCTACGACGTGGTTGCACTGGCTCAGAAGCACGGATTCCCCATAACCGTCGGCACGGAGATGAACAGTCCCGGCCAGAAGTTCGCCGATGCATTCGAAACGGCTGAAATGGCGCCAATTGCATCCGAATGCATCAAGGGGGCCAGGATAGTATATGCGCATTCGGTGCTTCAGGATCATGCCGGAATGGGTTACTTGAGCCCGTGGGCCGGATCACACTTCGACAAGGTTCAGGACAAGAATGATTTCTTCGAGGAAGCAGGCCGAAAGGTCAAGGCATCCCTGAAACCGCTTTCGGCGGAAATAGCAGACACAGCGAGTCCCGCAGAGGTGATGGCAAAGATTTAGACGCAGGCCGCGGGCCATAGCCTACTTCCGGCTTAGGGCGGATTAATCGACAGACAAACATCCACAGGAGACACAATGACACTTAAAGACAAGGTCGCAATAGTAACCGGCGGTGCGCAGGGTCTCGGAGAGGCCATCTGCGAGCGCCTTGCCAACGAGGGCTGCAATGTCGTGATAAGCGATCTGAACGATACTGCCGCAAAACAGGTTGCCGAACGGGTATCCAAGTCCTCCGGTCGACGCTGCATTCCGTTCAAGGTTGATGTAACAAAAGAGAAAGAGGTTGAACAACTCGTCGAGACGACAGTAAAGGAGTTCGGCAGGCTGGATATTCTCGTCTCAAATGCCGCAATCCTCATAGCTGGAGATGTAACAGAGTTTCCATCCGACAAATGGAAACTTGTTGTAGACGTCAATCTCTTCGGGTACTTCCTGACCGCCAAACATGCCGCCCGCGTTATGAAGCAGAATCGCAAGGGCGTTATCATCGCAATTAATTCCAAGTCGGGCAAGAAAGGCAGTTTCAAGAATTCCGCCTACGCCGCCAGCAAGTTCGGCGGCATAGGCCTCACCCAGAGCATCGCCTACGATCTCGCCGACCACGGCATCCGCGTCAACTCGGTGTGCCCCGGCAATATGCTGGATTCTCCGCTCTGGGCGGATTCCAAGAACGGGTTGTTTGCGCAGTACCTCCGGGCCGGCAAGGTTCCGGGTGCGAAGACAATTGAAGACGTCCGCAAATTCTACGTCGATCAAGTGCCAATGAAGCGCGGTTGCACTTATGAGGATGTCTGCAACGTTGTGGTCTTCCTCTCGTCCGATCAATCAGCATACATGACCGGCCAGGCAATCAATGTCACCGGCGGCCAGGAGATGCGGTAGCAAATCCAAGTCGCCCGCCAACCATCCACGAACCGCCTCGTTTGTGAGCGATTATGATTGCATTGCGTCAGATTGTGATTATATTACACAATAATCAATCATTCAAAAAGAAAAACCCGAAAGAGCACTGAGGGACGATAAGCGATGGCGATGGAGACAAAAGGCGGACATGGCGAACTGGCGCCAGGCAGGCAGGAGCAGCTGCGAGACATAGTACGCCGCGACGGTATCGTCAGACTGAACGATCTATGCCGCCTTCTGAACGTATCCCCTGCCACCATGCGTCGCGATCTGGAGATCCTCGAATCGGCAGGCAAACTGCGCCGGGTGCACGGCGGGGCCGTCAGTATTGAAAGCCGGCTGGAAGAACCGCTTTTCGACGACAAGACATCTATTGCAATAAAGGAAAAGACCCGCATCGCCGCGGTGGCAGCCGCTATGATTGGAGCAGGAAATACAATTTTTCTCGACGGAGGCAGCACGGTCCTGCAGCTTGCCCGCTTACTCGCTGATAGATCAGATATCACCGTGGTCACCAACTCACTGCGGGCATCGACGGAACTTTCCGGTCGCGGCCCGAAGTTGATCCTCGCAGGCGGACAGCTTCGCAGGCTGAGCCAGACGGTAGTGGGCCCCTTGAGTGCCGAATTGCTCAACACCCTGAATTTCGACAAGGCTTTCATGGGCACAATCGGCATTTCCATCGAAAAGGGACTGACAACCACAGATCCGGACGAGGCGTTCACGAAGCGACAGGTGTTGTCGCACGCGGCGGAGGTTATTCTGCTGGCTGACAGCAACAAGCTTGGCAGGGTCTCTTTTTCCCGGTTCGGATCCGCGGGCGACATTGACGTACTGATCACGGACAAGCAGGCCAATTTGAAACTATTGAGGAGCTTCAGAAAGCATAATGTTAAGGTTGTTATTGCCTGATTAACTGACAAAGGAGAAGACATAGATGAGCCAGCATGACCCCAATTACCTGAGTGATTCACGGCCTGTTTTCAAGCCAGACGAGATAGACTGCGGAAAGATCCCGGCCTACCGGTACAAGGGAAATATCAAGACCGAATTGCAGGCCGGCTCGATCACACCGGCCGGAGCGATCGCCATCCTTGAAGACATGATGATCATCCGCGAGATGGAAGAAATGATCGTCAAGATGCGGTCCGGAATGTATCCGGCTCTGGGAGATTTCAATTACAGGGGGCCCACCCATGTTTCCATCGGTCAGGAAGCAGCGTCAGTTGGTGCCTGCAGCGCACTGACTCTTTCCGACAAGATAACAAGCACGCACAGGGGACATGGCGACAGCCTGGCCAAGGGCACTGTGGCAATCCGCTCCATGTCAGATGCGCAGCTTCGGGCACGACTGCCCTCATCCAAGGCGAAGAAGCATGACGAGTTGATGTGGGACGTCCTGGAAGAGCATGTCTATCGCACCATTGCCGAACTCTTCGGAAAAGAAGACGGCTATTGCAAGGGGCGCGGGGGCGGAATGCATATTGCCGATTTCACTATCGGCCATCTCGGCGCTAATGCGATCGTAGGCGGCGGCGTTCCAATCGCGACAGGCGCTGCCATGACACAAAGGTACCTGCGCACGGATTCCGTGATCTGCTGCTTCGCCGGAGACGGCGCCTATGCAAACGGCGTGGTTCTGGAATCGCTGAACTTCGCGGCCCAGCACCAGTTCTCAAACCACCTCGCAGGCGATCATAAATTCGGCCTGCCTGTGATCTTCATGATCGAGAACAACCATTATGGTATGACTCATCGTTCGGATGACGAGTCAATGGGAGTTTCGAGCCTGGCACGCCGCGGCGTAGGCTTCGCTGATGACAATATGCACGCCGAAATAGTCAACGGCATGGATGTCCTTGCTGTAAGGGATGCCATTCTGCGAGCCTGTAAAGGTTGCAGGAAGGGCCATGGCCCCTATCTTCTGGATGTGAACACATACCGCTATTACGGGCATTCACTGAGCGATCCGCGGTATGAATACAGAACGAAAGAAGAAGAAGCCGCGTGGAAGGAAGTCGATCCGATTGATCTGTTCAAGAAACAGCTAATCGACAGCAAAGTGATAACTGCAAAGAAGTTCGCCGAGATACAGGCGAACATTTCCGCCGTGAACGAGCGCGCAGCAAAGCGGGCCGCCGAGGCGGCGGACCCTGTTGCGGCTGACGTGATCAAGTACATGTACACTGACACCGACGAAGAGGAAGTACCGGCCAAGTACAGGAATGCGGCGATCATCAAGCCACTGCCGGTAGTCAAGCGCAAGGACGGCAAGATCTCGTATCGTGACGCGATTAAAGAGGCGATGATCGAAGAAATGAAGCGGGACGCCCGCGTTATCTTCTACGGCGAAGACGTGGCGGACTATGGCGGTGCCTTTAAACTGACAAAGGGCCTGCTGGAATCGTTCGGACGGGACAGGGTATTCAATTCGCCAATCTCGGAAGCCTGCATTTGCGGAACTGCCGTGGGAGCAGCAATGAGCGGGCTGAGGCCTGTTGTCGAACTCATGTACATGGATTTCGCGCTGATGGCTTCAGACCAGATTTCGAACCAGGCAGCGAAATGGCATTATATGTCCGGAGCCCAGATCGAAGTACCACTGGTAATACGCGCCTCGGTCGGAGCCGGGAAGGGATACGGCGGCCAGCACTCGCAGACCCTCGAGTCGATATTCGCCCACATTCCAGGCCTGTACGTGGTCTTCCCGTCCACAGCGAAGGATGCAAAAGGACTCCTCAAAGCTTCAATACGAAATAACAACCCCGTGTTGTATGTCGAGTCGCAGGCGTTATACGGAGTCGAAGGCGCGGTGCCTGAAGAGGACTACGTCATTCCTATCGGCGTAGCCGATGTGAAACGCGAGGGCGCCGACATCACGTTCGTGGCCTGGGGCCCGGCCGTGCTGGACTGTCTGAAAGCAGCCGACGCACTGGCCCAGGAAGGCGTCAGCGCCGAGGTCGTTGATATTCGCTGTCTCGTCCCGCTTGATATGGAAACCATCATTCGTTCGGTACAGAAGACCGGCAAGTGCGTGGTGGTCAGTCATGCCATTCACATCGGCAGCTATACAGCCGAAATCGCGTCCACCATACAGGATACGATCTTTGACTACCTGGATGCTCCGGTCAAACGCGTCGGCGCAAGAAACGGAATATCCCCGCAGTCGCATATTCTGGAGGCGGCATTTCTGCCGAATTCAGGCGATATCATTGCGGCAGCAAAGTCCATTCTCTAAACCAAGGAGACATTTCAATGGCGCAAGCGCAGGTAATCTTGATGCCGAAGTTCGGCCAGATGGTCGAAGAGAGCACCATCGTCTCATGGCGGAAGAAGGAAGGCGATTCCGTAGCCAAGGGTGAGATTCTGTTTGAGATCGAAACAGACAAAGCCAACATGGAGGTCGAGAGCTTTTACGACGGCAAGTTGCTGAAAGTTCTGGTCAAGGAGAGCCAGACGGTGGCAGTGCAAACCCCGGTCGCTTTCATCGGCAACCCGGGCGATACGATACCTGAAATAAAGGTTCAAATTGCCGCTGCTGCCCCGAAGACCGAATCGAAGGCGATCGCCGCAAAGATCACTGCGGTTCCGTCTGCCGTTACGGCATCAGGTCCGGCATCCGTTCCTCAGCAGGTGGCGTCAATCGCCCCGGTTCCGGTGGGTCCGGCACGGCTATTGATAAGTCCGCGGGCTGCCCGTCTCGTCAAAGAGAAGGTCATTGACCCCTCGCCCATCCGCGGAACCGGTCCTGGCGGCAGGATTGTAGAGAAAGACGTGGCCGCCTATCTTGCAAGCCGCGGCTATGACAAACTCAGGATCACACCGGCCGCGCTCAAGATGGCGGCAAAGGAGAAGATCGACATCCTGGCTGTGAAGGGAAGCGGCCAGATAGCAGTAGCCGATATTGAATGCGCCGTCGCGGAGCGCCCGAAACCGATGAGCAAAATGCGGCAAACAATCGCACAGCGACTGACCCACAGCTTCACATCAACCCCGCACATCTACGTTACTGTGGCGGTTGACATGACCGACCTGATGGACTTGCGCGCAAAACTCAAGAAACAGGGCATGGCATATACTGTCACCGACTTCATCATGAAGGCCGTGATCCAGTCGCTTGTTGAATTCAAGGACGTAAACAGCACAACAGACGGCAAGAGTGCATGGTGGCACAGCAAGGTAAATCTCGGGCTTGCTGTTTCGGTTGAGAACGGTCTTGTTGTTCCTGTCATACGCAGTGCCGAAGGTCTCACTCTTCAGGAATTGCACGACCGGGCCGCTGACCTGGCGGCAAAGGCGCGCGATGGCAAACTTCTACCGGATGACATGACCGGCGGCACGTTCACCATCTCAAATATGGGCATGATGAACGTGGACAATTTCAGCGCCATCATTAATCCCGGCGAGGGAGCAATTCTTGCGGTGGCAAGTACAGTCAGGAAGCCTGTGGTCAGGGGCGATGCGATCGTTGTCAGGTCGATAATGAAGATCACCTTGTCGGCAGACCACCGCATTGTAGACGGAGCAATCGGGGCGCGTTTTGCGAACGCTATTAAATCCAAACTGGAGGATATGGAGCTATGGAACAATTTGATCTAGTTGTAATCGGTGCGGGGCCCGGCGGGTATCCTGCGGCAATCAGGGGCGCACAGCTTGGCGCCAAGGTGGCAATTGTCGAGCGGGAACAGATTGGCGGAACCTGTTTGAACTGGGGCTGCATACCCACCAAGACGCTGATCGCAGCTTCATCACTCTATTCCGAGATAGCAGGCGCGGCAAAGTTAGGGATCAGGAGCGACAAGGCATCCATTGATTTCGCCGGCATGATGCAACACAAGAAGAATGTCGTTGAACAGCTTCAGAACGGTGTCAATCAACTGCTGAAGGCCAACGGTGTAACTGTTCTCTCAGGCACGGCATCGTTCGAAGGCAGAAACAGAATCAATATCACCTCCAAGACTGGCGCTAAAGAAATAGGCGCGGCAAAGACCATCATAGTAACCGGCTCAACATCCGTTGTCCCAGGCTTCCTGCCGAAGTCGGACCGCATTATTGAAAGCCGCGGCTTCCTTGATATGACGGAATTGCCAAAGAACCTCATAGTACTCGGTGGCGGATATATTGGTTGTGAACTGGCCTGTATGGCTGCTCAACTCGGCACGAAGGTGACAATAGTCGAACTGCTGGAAGACATCCTGCTTCAGATGGATACCGAGGTGCGCAAGGAAGTGCGGCGACACATGGAGACGGTCCTGGGCATCAAGATCATGACAGGCAAAGCCCTGTCTGCGGTCAAAGTCTCCGGGAAACTCGTCAAGGCTACCGTCGGCGACGCTACGGTCGATGGCGATTGTCTATTGGTCGCGGTCGGTCGCAAGCCGGTGACTGATGGGCTTACCATTGAAAAGGCTGGACTGAAAGCGAACGACAAGGGCTTCATCCCAACCGATGACTATGGCCGCACCGCGGTGGCTACGATCTACGCCGCCGGCGACGTCACAGGCAGAATCATGCTCGCGCACGCGGCAACATCACAGGGTGTCATCGCCGCGGAAAACGCCTGCACCCGCAAGCTTCGCAAGTTCGAATCGCTTGTTCCGGCGGTGGTATTCACGATTCCGGAAGCCGCGTATGTCGGCCTTTCCGAACAGGAAGCCTCCGGACGTGGCATTCCTGTGTCTATCGGAAAGTTCCCGTTCAGGGCACTGGGACGCGCCATGGCAATCAATCACGTCGAGGGATTTGTAAAACTCGTCTCCGATCAGGAGTCAGGCCGGATCCTTGGCGCAGCGGCGGTCGGCGTGCACGCCACCGATCTCATCGCCGAGGCAACATTGGCAATTCGCAACGAGTTGACGGTTGACTCGCTGGGCGAGACGATCCACGCGCATCCGACGTTCCCGGAATTGTGGATGGAAGCTGCACACGCGTCTCACGGTACGGCTATTCACGCCGCTCCGGTCCGGAAACGGAAGTAGTAGAAAAGGGCGGCCTGCATGGCGTGCCCGCCACGCGCACAAAAAAACCCTCCTGCTCACAGCAGGAGGGTTTTACCATCCAGTCAATTTTTGACCGCTATCAGCCGTAAACGGGACCGAAATTGGCGCAAGCCCTGAAGTCAGCGCCCATCGGATCCTGTGCCCCGAATGAAGTCCATGCCGCCGGCCTGAAGATCTTCTCTTCGGCCACGTTATGCATAAACACCGGGATACGCAGGATCGAACACAGTGTTATCAGGTCCGCACCAACGTGTCCGTAGCACAGTGATCCGTGATTCGCGCCCCAGTTATTCATGACTGAATACGCGTCCTTGAATGCACCGGTTCCGTTCACTATCGGGGCAAACCATGTTGTCGGCCAGGTCGGATTGGTTCGCTCGTTAAGCAGCGTGTGAACCTTGTCCGGAAGCTCAACCGTGTATCCTTCCGCAAGTTGAAGAACGGGACCGAGCCCTTTTACAAGGTTCAGCCTGATCATCGTCACCGGCATATTTGCCCGCGTTGCGAATGACACGGAATAACCGCCGCCAGGGAAGTACTCCGTAATGGACGGGTGGAACCGGCTGGCTTCAATGCTTGCCTTCACTTCTTCCGGCGTGATCTGCCAGAACGGCTTCATCACCGGCTGGCCGTTGACTGTCTGCCGCCCGGCTCCGTCCAGCGTTGCCGCTCCAGAGTTGATAAGGTGAATGATCCCCCCGGCTGCGCGGCCGGCCAGCGAGTGGCCCGCCACGCGTTTGACAGCGTCAGGACTCCAGTACGTACGGACGTCGGCAAACACTTGAGCCGTGTTGGTCAGCAGGTATCCGAGAAGCATGGCAACGCCATTCAAGGAATCATTTTCCGTTGCAACCATGTAAGGATTGCGCATCCCGTTCCAGTCAAACGACGTATTAAGGATTGTCTCAAGGAAGTCGCCGTTTGGATGGAAGTCCGTCCACTGTCTCTGCCCCTGGAAACCGGCCAGAATAGCGTTGTGACCAAGCGATTCCTCGGTGTAGCCCATCTGGTCAAGCTTCGGATTGCCGACCATCATGTCCCTGGCAATAATGGCCATCTGTACGCATTTTTCCCATTCCTTGTCCAGGGCCTTCTTGCTGCGTTTGCCCTTCGGACCGTTGTAGTCGGCACCAACCTTGAGATTGGCTTTGACCCACTTCAACGCTTTGTCGGCTTCGGCCTTGTCGTAGATACCCTTATCCATCCGGCGGGCAAATTCCGTCATGTCGATCGTTTCAACACGCATTCCCAGATAGCTTTCGAAGAACGGCTGGTCAACTATCGATCCGGCTATACCCATCGACACGCCGCCCATCCCGAGGTACGACTTGCCGCGCATGATCGAAGCGGCCAAACCACCCTTTACAAATCGCAGAATCTTCTCTGTGACGTCCGCCGGCATGGCAGAGTCGCCCGCATCCTGCACATCACGGCCATATATCCCAAACGCAGGCAGGCCTTTCTGGGCGTGAGCGGCAAGCACAGCGGCAAGATAGACCGCACCGGGACGCTCTGTCCCGTTGAATCCCCAGACAGCCTTGGGCATGATTGGATCCATGTCCATGGTCTCGGAGCCGTAGCACCAGCAGGGCGTGACCGTAAGCGAAACACCGACTCCCTCTTTTGCAAACTTGTCCGCGGCCATTGCGGCTTCCCTGGCCCCACCGATACATGAATCGGCTATGACGCATTTCACCGGTGTTCCATCGGGATACCTGAGACTTTCAGAAATAAGCTTCGCGACTGCTCGCGCCATGCCCATTGTCTGACCCTCAAGCTCCTTGCGAACAGGACGCCCATCGATTGCCGGACGAATCCCGACCTTCGGAAAACCACCAACGAGCTTCCATGTTCCACTCTTGCTGCCGGACACTGTCCTTCTAGCCATATTGTTTACCTGCCTTTCAGTATTTCATGATCAACAACGGACATAGATAGAAACTAACGATTCTTGGCTCCGGATCCGGCAGCTCCTGTTACCGCCTTTACTGGCTCCGGCGCGCTGCGCTGCGGAAGCGGAGACACCTCAGCCGAAGGCTGATCAACGGCCATCAGCTCTTCAGTGTTGTGGGCCTTTCGCACTGCCGCTACAACCTCGCTGGTCACATCGGCGCGCTTATGTGCATAAAAAATGCCTCTCCCGCCTTCAGCGTCAATGATCACATCGAGGCGCCTTGATCGCGCAACGTCACGGATAGCGGGATCGATCTTTGCCCTGATGTTGCGTCGAAGATCTTCCCTGCGGCGCTGGTATTCCTGCGCGATACGTTCTGCACTTTCCTGAAATTCACGCCGCACGATCACAACCTGATCTTTGATCTTGTTCTTCGTCGCTTCATCCGTTGCCCTGTCGAGCTGGGCATTGAGCGGATCAAGCCGGACGCGCAGCTTTTCCTTGAGTGCGTCAAGCCGGACAAACGACTCGTTTTGCTGTCGCTTATCATCGTCCTGGATCCGGTTCTGGATTCCCAGCCCGATGACAACCTGATTCATGTCAAGCACGCCAACTCTGGGCTTCCTCATGAAATAGATGCTGACACCGATAAGAATCGCCAGAACGAACAAATACGCTATATCGTAGACCAATCGCTTTGTCTTTTCTTCAGCCATAGGACACCCCCTGTTTTTCATACCATTTACCACACGAAGTGTATGCATACAAGCACGCTTCTGCACCAACGGCAAGTGGAAATCCTGGCCGCCATACCATCATACCTGATACACAATTCGATTACGGCCGATGAATTACGGTGCAGCAGGCAATTGACTTTCTCTGACAAATCCATAGGATGTGGACTAGCGAGTGGGAACTTGTGTCCGGATCTCAACATGGAGATGGGCATGAACGCAGAACGAGACCATATCAGCAGAAGGGACTTCATTAAGTCTGCGGCTGTTTTTGTCGTTGCTGCTGCTGTGGTTTCGTCTGATTCAGGTTGCGGCGGCTCGGATGAGGAAACACCTCCTCCTTAGCTATACCTGTTCACGACCAGTCGTGAACAGGTATAGCCAACACGGAGCAAAGCACACAGTGCCGCGTGAGAGATGTTGAGACTGGGAGGGACGCATCCACTGACGTCAGATGGGTGCAGGTAATGTTTGCAGATAACGGGGCGTAGCGCAGCCTGGTAGCGCACTTGAATGGGGTTCAAGTGGTCGCGAGTTCAAATCTCGCCGCCCCGACCACAGTCCTTTACCGGCATGTGACAGGCGTGCCCTTTGCGCTGGCCAATCGCATCTGTTCCATGATGCAGGGACGCAGGCACTCGCGCAGCCGCAGCAGGCCGCTGACGATGGAGTAAACGCGGTCGCCACAGGTCCCTGATTGAGCCACAATGTTGTTACCGGATCCTAAGGGTCTGCGCCTGTTGTCCCCGCACGATCCCGATCGACATTGGCTTGCCCCCGCCTTTTGGCCTGAGCAACAGAACCTTGACGTCGTTGACTTCCTCTCCATTGATCTTCTGCACGAGATCGGCGGGTTTCAACCCCATGGCGGCCGCCATCGAGGTTGCCGGCACATCCACCACGCACACCCCGCCATCCTCCTTGGAAACTCCGTAGGCGGAAAACTCCTCACCCTCAAGCGATTTGACCTTGGCCCCCTGCCACATGTATTCATTCTGCCCGGAGGCCCGAGCCTTCGCTGTACCCTTCGTTTGTTCCGGTTTGACAGCGGCCGCCTCGGGCATCACCGGCCGCCGCGCCATGGCTTTGAGACTCTTCTTCGTCACGCCGAATTCGTCCATTGGGAAATTCCTGAACCCGATGGCGAACACTTCTTTGCATTCGTCCTTGACGCGGTAGTCCCCATTCTTCGGATCCACAAATGAAATCTTCGCCACAATGGAATGCGCATCGCATCCCCGCGCCGCGAAGCGAGTGCGATCCTTGTCGCTCGTGGTAAAGATATTGTAATCGACCTCTTTGCCCCACTTGATATTGTTATTCATGGCGGCGGGACGGTAGGCACCCATCACGATGTTATTCGTGAAGATATCGCCGCTGTTCTCGAACCATACATGAGGGTGAAGGGAGTTGTTGACCATGATATTGTTGTAAACCTTCCGGCAGAACCCCTCGCGCAGCTTGAGTCCCCCAAAGAGGAAGAGGTTATTGTAGATCTCGTAATACGACGAGCCGTCATCGAGATCGACATCCCAGCCGCGGTCACAGCGCCAGCGGTTGTTGCGGATGATGTTCGGATCCATGATATCAAGCCTGGCAAGGCCGAGAAGCTCCGCTGCCGGGGCTGCCTGCAATCCCCAGTACCGGTCACGCCCCCAGGAGTTGAAGCTGCCATGGTCGCCGGTCTCCTTGACCGTATCGAACACATCGCAGAACTCAATGACATGCCCGCCAAACGTCCCCTCGTTGATATTAATACCTGCCCGTGAGGTGTCATAAATGGTGCAGTGCCGGACCGTGATCTTGTGAGCCATAGACAGGTGCACGCCGGCGCCCTGCTTTTCAATACGGCCGGTTCGCGCCATCAGGCAATCCTCGACAAGACAATCCGACGGATAATCGTCGGTCTTGGGCCCGGGTGTTTTGTCGATCGCAGTGTAGTTCTGCCTCTGGTTATACTCGAAAAGCGGGTTGCGGACACTTGCCGGATCGCCCACGAACGCAACCCCACTGGCGCCGACATCCGTGAACAGGCAGCCCTTGACCGTAATGCGGCGATTCCACTTGTTCACGAACACGGCATTGGCGCCGGGCTGGTCAAATACGCAATCGACCAGCGTGCAATCGGATGCACCGGTAAAGGTCACCTCGCCGCCGCGGTAAATGGTCCAATCGGACCGCAGCAGGGCTTCCTTGTTTCTCATGAAGGTGCGGGCGGCGTGACGGAAGGTAAACCCCTTCAAGGTGATCCACTTCACAGGGGTCGCACTGGATCCTGCGAAGTCAACCAGCTCGGATAGCAGCACCACTTCGACCGTCGCCTTGCTGAGATCAACATCCTTGGGCGGATAATAATATAGAGTTTTCGCGACGCTGTCGTGGTACCACTCGCCGGGGGCATCAAGCTCTTCGAAAATGTTCTCCACGAAACGTTCCACGGGATGCATGCCCATCTGGCGGTTGTTCTGCCACCCGCCCTCGTAGACGACTTCCCCTTTATCATTCTTCCCGGTGATCAGGTAATGGTATCCGCCCCAGTGATGCGCATGCATCGCATGGATATATCCACCGGCGGGATTCTTCCACCTGGCCGCCCGCTTCTTGCTGAACGCATCCGCGGCAAATCCGTTGTAGGTCACAACGTTAGGATCATAATTCGGGTATCTCGCCATGATCTGGCGGGACCCGTTCACAAACAGCTGATCAACGGACAACCCGGCGGGTGTTTCGGCCTTCATGATCCCGTCCTTCCACGGCACCCATGTCAGCGCAAGTTTCCTGCCGCCGCTGAGCACGGCCTGTCCTTCCTCGGTGGATTGATACGTCATGGGCGCCTTATCACTGCCAGAATCCTCAGGCTTGAAGGTCAGGGTGTTGCCCAGGTAATATGACCCTGGCATGAAATTCACGGTAATGGCTTCTTTCCCAGCCCGGCCGGATTTCCGAATCAGGTCACGGGCTCCAGCGGCGGAAGCCAGGGGTTTCTCTCTGGTCCCAGGATTAGAGTCGTTCCCTCCGGCGGACACAAAGTAGTCAGCCGCAAGTACTGAATTTGCCGCCAACCCTGAACATAGAATAACAATCCCCAACCGTTTCATCATGAGCATTCCTTTTGAAAACAAGAAACAACACCACTTGGGCGTGTTGCGCAAATCACTCGCGTTTCATCGGTCAGTTCACCAACAATAGACGACAGCAAACGGCGCCGCGGCCGGACAGCAACGCCACGCTCCCATCGCCAACGCCCCGGCAACACACAGCCGTAACGTCTTCATTCCGGTCTCTCCTCTTCACTTTGGATTCATCACGGTCACACACATCAGGCCGATGACGACTTCCTGGGAAAGCGTTTCCAGCGTTACATCCCTCAGCGCCACGCCGGGCGCAGCTTCCAGCCACAAACCATCGCCCGGCAGTTCTCGCCCAGCTGCACCCTGCGGCAGCGGCTCCTTCGGTCTTCTGACTCCTGACTTCTGACTCCTGCCCTCTGCCCTCTGACTCCTGTCCTCTGTCCCCTGCCCTTTTCACCGTACCATGATCACAGTCCCGGAGAGCATTCTGAACACTATTCGACTGTTAGCAATATCGTTTACGGCCTGGAACGTACCTGATTCACCCGGCAAGCTCAGGGGGATACTCGATGGGCCGGAGTAGGTCGCGTAGGTAAAGAGGACCTTGCCGTTCATCTCCTCAGTCCCGATGCCTCCCAGGTTCAATACCAGGCTGTCGGGAAGAGTCAGGAGCCCGCCAACGGCGACTTGATCGTCCGTTGAATCCCAGTCCAGAGCTCCGTCGAGCGTGACCGTCAGGTTGCCGCCAACATTCAGCGTGCCGGCACCGCCTGTGCCCGGTGTCAATGCGGCTCCGGTCTCAACCTCGACATCGCCGCCAACGGTGCCGGTGCCGCCCAGCTTGGCGCCGCTCGTGACGGTGACAAGCCCGCTTCCCGTGCCTGAACCACTGGTATTGTTGACCAACAGCGTGCCCTCGCTGATGGTCGTGCCGCCGCTGTAGGTGCTGAGGCCGCTGAGTGTCAGCGTCCCCGTGCCGGTCTTGGTCAAGGATCCGGCATCGCTGATCACACCGGAGAACGCGCAAGAGGCGCCGGCGCTGCCGATTGTCAATCCGCCGCCGCCCGTCGTGATCGAGCCACCGCCAGTAACGGAATTGAACGTTTGCGCATTCCCACCCATGTCGAGGGTACCAGCGATGATGATGTTGTTGTTCGACTTGATACGATTGATGCCGCCGGACAGTTGCAAAGTTCCGGCGCTGATTGTCGTGTCGCCGCTGTAGGTATTTGCGCCGGAGAGAGTCAGAGTCCCGCCGCCCGTCTTCGTCAACCCGACACCTGCACTGCCGCTGATCGTGCCGCCAACCGTCAACGTGCTGTCCGTGATTGTGACCGTCCGGCTGCTGGCGCCAAGCGCCACCGTGCCCGTGCCAAGGTTCAACGCGCTGAGGCTCCCGTTGCCACCGGCAAAGGTGAAGTTACCAGTCCAGTTTTGCGGGTTGTTGTTGGCAATCTGAACCGCGCTGCCGCTGGTGTTATCAATCGTGGTTCCGTTGGCGATGGTGAACGTGCCCGCCGCGGCGCCCAGCGCTGTCTGGCTGTTGAGGTTCAACTGGCCCGCGCTCAGGTTCACGCCACCGGTGAAGGCGTTGTTGCCGGCCAACGTCGCCGTGGTGCTGGCGCTCTTGGTGATGGAGCCGCCAGCATTAAACTCAGCAACGTTCTTGAGCGTGCCTGCCTGGAAGTTGAAGGTGTCAATCGCCAGCGTGCCGGAGGCACCGATGGTACGGCTACCCATGTCGAGGATGGCACTCGCTCCGTTCAACGTGATCGCGGCCGTCGTGGTGCCGGCGCCGCCCATCTTGGTGATGTCGCCGCTCATGGTGATGGAGGAACTCCCGCCTAAGATCAGATACCCTTTGCCAGTACCACCGGCCGTCGCGCCGCCCATTTGAATGCTGCCGATGTTGGCAATTGCAGTTCCGCTGAAACTTAATGTGCCAGCAGCAGTACTTGCCGTACCGGTATGATAGCCCAAGGTGACACGGTCTACGGTAAGCGTACCGGTATCGAACAGGAAGGTTCCAACTGAACCAGCACCACCGCCGCCGTTTGTTCGTCCCCCAATGTTCAAAGTGCTCAAAGACAGGTTGGCGCTATGACCGGTCAAGTCCACTGTTCCAGTCACTGTTTGACCCGTCGTCGCCACTCCGTACCCGACGTTCATGGCTGCCCGGCTGCCCACCCCGGTCTGGCCTTGAAGCGTGAGCGTGCCGGCGGTGGTGTTAAAACTCAAGCTGGACGTTCCACGGTCGTCACCGCCCAGGCTGATGGTACCGGCGTTGATGGTGGTTAAGCCACTGCCAAGTTTTATCACTTGAGTTTGGCCGCCATCCGGAGACGACGCGATTAACCTGCCAGCGGTAATGGTGCTGGTGTTGGCGAGGATCAGCGTCGAACCTGCCGCAGCGGCAGCATTATCGTTGCTGGTATCGCCAACTCGGAAGGTCCCGGTACCGAGATTTGCGACAAAGGCGGCCAGCCCATTCATATCCAACGTGGCGCCGTTGCTGAAGGCTGAGGTGGTGTTGCCGCCAATCTGAAAGTTGACATTGTTGCCGGAGCCAGCAGAAAACGCGCCCGAACCGGTCAGTGTCAGCTTGGTAGTTGTGTTGGCTGCACTGCTGTAACCGATGGTCGCGCCACCTGTGATCGACAATGTATTGCCGGTGCCGATCGTGATGGTGTTGGCGGATGTGCTGTTGTTTCGGACGGTCAGGCTGGTGGCCATGAAGCTGGCACTGCCCAAGTCCAAGACGCCCACATTCGTGCCGCCAGCGGTCGCACCAAACGTCAGTGTGCCCGAACCGGTATTGGCGGTCGTGATCTTCAGCGTGGCATTATCTATCGTCGTGCCACCGGTATAAGTATTGACACCGCCGAGCGTCAGCGTGCCGCCGCCCTTCAGAATCAGTTGACCACCGCCGCTGATCACGCCGTTGAAGCTGGAACTGGTCGTGGCCCCCTGGTTCAGTGTGAGTGTACCGGTGCCCAGCGTGATGCTGCCGCCGCTGGTCCCGATAAGCGCGGCCAGGGTTTGGCTCTGGCCGTTCACGTCAAACGTGGCCGTACCGGAACCGATCGTGACCGTCCCGCCCGCAAACAAGCGATCCGCGCCACCGCTGAGCCGCAGGGTGCCGCCACTGATGGTCGATCCGCCGCTGAAGGTGCTCGTACCGGTCAGCGTCCAGATACCGGTGCCGCTCTTGGTCAACGCCGTGGCGCTGCCGCTGTTGTCGCCAACCACCAAAGTCAATGTGCCGTTTTGGGAACCCACCAGATTCAGCGCTAGCGTGCCGGTGCCGCTGAACGCGACCAAGCTGCCCGAACTGCCCAAGGTCAATCCTCCGGTGCCCGAGGCGTCCAACGTGCCGCTAGCGCCCAATGTGAAATCACGGTTGCTGGTGGCAACCGCGGTGCCAGTGTACCGCAAGGTACCGCCATCGATGACCAAATTCGACGCCAAGCTGCCCGACTGGCCAATGCCGCTGGCGCCGCCGCCGTTGCTCAACGTCCCGACGCTCAACACGCCGCCGCTGATGGTGGTGACGCCAGTGTAGGTGTTCAAGCCGCTGAGAACCCACGTGCCGGTGCCTTGCTTGGTGAGGGGAAGCCCTGCGGTGCTGCCATCGCTGACAATCCCACTAACGGTGTTAGCATTTGCTGATGCCCCGCCAAGAACCAAGGCTCTACCTATTGCAATTGCGGTGATATTGCCCGACAGCGTCAGAGTTCCAGCGATGCTGGAAATGTTTAGAAGGCCGTTGCCCAAAGCAATGTTGATTTGCCCCTGAATCGTATTGCTGCCATCAACGTTAGCAATGCCGGTACCATCACCGGAATTCGTTGAAGCATTTAACGTGATACTGGGGCTGAGGGTGATGTTGTTGGAAAGCTGAAGAACGCGGCCGGTGCCCTGCATGTAGAAGTTTTTCGTGCCTGTGCCTAACGCGCCGGAGTTGGTAAGCTTGAGTGTGCCGGCGTTCACGATGACATTGCCAGCGAAGGCACTATTTCCGGACAGCGTCAATGTGCCGGAACCCTCCTTGGTCAGGCCAAACCCGCCACTGATCGGACCGCCGACTGTCAATGTCCTGGCGACGGTGGTAATCGTCAGATTATTGCCCAGTGTAACCGCCCCGGTACCGAGATTCAGGTCGTTGCTGCCGGTAAAGGCGAAGTTGCTATTCCAAGTCTGCGGGATGGTGGCGAGGGTGACGCTGGCGGTGGCGCTGTCAATCGTGCCGCCGTTGACGGTGAACCTGCCCGTCCCCAGCGCGTTGGCGTGGTTGATGTTCAAGGCACCACTGGCCGAGAGGGTGGCGCCACCGGTGAAGGTGTGCCCGGTGTTGATGGTGAGAGTGCCGCTGTTGACCGTCAGGCCACCGAGGCCGGCAATCGTGCCACTGCCGGTCAAGGTGTAGCTGCCAGCGTTGACGACGATGGCTGCGGGCACCAGGGTGCCGGATAGGGTGACGTTTGGCTGGAGGGAACCGGTGTTGTCGAAGGCGACGTAGTCGTTCTGGTAGAACGCTGTGGCCGTGGGTGTGGTGGTGCCGGTGTTGGTCCAAGCGACGGTGCTCCCCAAATCCCAGGTGCCAGCCGTGCCGTTCCACGTGAGGGAGCCGCTGCCGCCGGTCACGTCGAGGTACAGCATGTTCGGCGTGCTGGTGTTCAACGTCCACACGTTGCGGCTGTTGTTGCCAACCACACCAGAGAAGTTCCCGGTGAGCGTGCCGTAGCTGAACAAGGCGTAGCTGCCGTTAAGGAGCGTCCCGTCCGGCCCCGGAGCATTCAACGGATTGATCGTCAGCGTGCCGCTATTCAGGTTGAGCGTGCCTATCACATTGATCAAATCGCCGCTGCCGGGCGTGGTGAGGTCGAAAATGACGTTATTGCCGCTATTAAGCGTCAGGTCGCCGGCAAAATTCAGAGTCCCAATGGTATTGACGTTAGCCCCGGCGTAAATCGTGGAGCCAGTGCCTGCCGTCAGATTGCCGACGATGGTGCCGTTGTCACCCTGCAACACCTGACTCCCGCCCAATGTGTAACCGCTGACCGCGCTGACGTCAAAACGGCCGCCACTGAGAACGATCTTCTCGCTGTTACCAATCGAACCGCTGCTGCCAAGCGCCAGCGTACCTCCGTTGATCGCCGTCTGGCCGGTGTAGGTGTTTACGCCGGTGAGCGTCCACGTACCGGTCCCGCTCTTCGTTACCTGTGTGGCGCTGCCGTTGTCAGTAATAGCCGCTGCCAAAGTGCCGCTGCCGCTACCCATCAACCGGAACGTACGGGCCGACGTGGCTGCATTCATCGTGATCCCGCTCGCGGCGTTGTTAAATGTCAATCCACCCGTGCCCGAGGCGTCCAACGTGCCCCCGGTCACGCCCACCGTGAACCCGCGGTCAGTGGTCGTCACCCCGCCCGTGTACCGCAACGTGCCGCCGTTGATGAACAAGTTAGCCGCCAGGCTGCTCGACATGCCGATCCCACTGAACGTGCCACCATTGGTCAGCGAACCGGTACTGAGGACGCCACCGGTAATCGTGGCACCACCGGTGAAGCTGCCCGCGCCGGACAGAACCAATGCGCCACCACCGGTCTTGGTGATGCCTTGGGCAGCACCGCTATCAGTGTGAATCACCCCCGTGACCGTCGTGGTGCCATCGGTGATATTGAACAGGGCGCTGCTCGCGTTAGCGCCACGAACGCTGATCCGCTTGCTGATCGTGTTGTTATTGCTGCCGGTGTAGCCATTGAAGGCGATAAGAAATCCAGATGCCGAGCCGCTGGCGGTAATTGTGCCTCCGCTCAACGTAATCGTGGAGACACCTTCCTGATAACCGCCGAGGTCGAACGTGCCGCCCGTGATGGCGACGCCTACGCTGTCGGCAATCTGGCTGTGTTGCTCAAGGCGGAGGGTGGCACCGTTGCTGACGAGAACGGCGCCGCCGGCGATGGCAGTGATGCCAGAAGTGCTTTTCGCGAGCACTAGTTTTCCCTGGCTCACCGTGACGCCGCCGCTAAAGGTATTCGCACTGGCCCCGCTCAACGTCAGCGTGTTACTAGCGATCTTGGTGAGCGAGCCGGTACCGGCGAGGACTCCGCTGAAGGTGGTGCTGTTGTCATTGTTGCCGACTGCCAGACCGATGCCGCCATTGGCATTCTGCAATGTGATCGTGCCGGCATTCTGCAGCCCGCCGATAGTGTAGCCGGAAGTGCCCGTGCCAAACTGCAACGAGTTGTTATAGGTGCCGTTGTCAATGAGGCTGCCCGCCAGGGCGTTGGCGTTGTTGAGGACCGGTGCGCCACCGTTCATCTTCGTCAAACCACTGAAATCGGTGTTGGCGTTGTTAATGCTGAGCGTACCGGCGGTGAGCGTGAGCGTACCGCTGCCCGTGATTGAGCCGGTGCCGGTATAGGTATAGCTGCCGGTGGTATTGATGGCGATGGTATTAGGCATGACCGAGCCGGTGATGGTGACGGTGTTCTTAGCAAGGCCGGCATTGGTGAACATCACGTCGTCGAGATTCAGGAAGCCAGCAACCGCCCCGCCGTTGTTCCCATCCGTCCAGTTCTGGGGCGTCGTACCGACGATCCAGCTATTATCGGTCGCCCCGGTCCAAGTCAGGCTGCCGATGTTGCCGCTGACGATAAGGTAAAGGATACCGTTGGAAGCGCTGGTGCTGCCGAGGTTCCAGGTCAAGCGCGTGTTGTTGCCGGTCACGGTGGCGTTGTTGGCCAGGGTGCCGGCGTATCTGAACAACGTGTACGTGCCGGCGTTGAGCGTCGCCAACGGATTGATCGTAATCGTGCTGCCGTTGGACAATGTGAGACTGCCGCCCACGGAGATGTAATCGTTCGCCAGCGAGCCGGTACTGTTGAGGACATCAAAGCAGACGTTCGCGCCGCTGGACAGCATCAGGTTGTTGGTAAACGTCAGCGACCCGATGGTATTCAGGCCATTCCCGGCGTGAATCGCAGAGCCGCTGGCGGCGGTCACATTACCGGCAATCGTGCCACCGCCTTGCAGCGTCTGGCCGCTGTTTAAGCCGTACGTGATGCTGCTGACATCGAACACGCCGTTGGTGTCAACTTGGATCGTCGCGCTCCTGCCAATCGAGCCGCTGCCGCTCAACAGGAGCGTGCCGGAGTTGATCATCGTGGTACCGCTGTAGGTATTGCTGACGGTGAACGTCAGCGAACCGGTACCGGCTTGGATCACATTCCCGGCCCCGCTGATGATACTGCCATAGCTGTAGCCGTCGGACTGGCTGAAGACGAGGTTGGCTTTGTTGAGGGCATTGCCCGGTAACGTGCCCGTGGCGCCGCCGGCGCCGATTTGCAACGTGCCGGTATTGATTGTCGTCCCGCCACTATAGGTGTTGTTACCGCTGAGCGTCAGTTTTCCGGCACCAACCTTAGTCAAACTCCCCGCTCCTGAAAGAATCCCTGAATAGGTTGTCGATGAATCGTTGTTGTTAGCCGACAACCCGACTCCCGCAATGTTAATGCTGCCGGACCCCATGAGACCACCCAAGGTTGGCGCTGTAACGCCCGTCCCAAATCGCAAGACATCGTTGGCGGTAACGTTGACGATTGCATCGGACAAGGCATTGTTGTCGTCGAGAGCCAATCGTGTGCTGGCGTTATTGACCGTGACAGTGCCGCTGTAAGTGTTGGCCGAATTGCCGAAGTGCACCATGTTGCCCGTACTACCCCCTCCGGTATACGTGACCGTCAAATTGCCAGTACCACTAACCACGCCTTCAAAATCCAGGTCTTTCGTATTATACCTGGCGTACAATGTGCCGCCAGCGGGGCCAACAGCCAGGTTCTGGGTGATATGTTGATAACCATCGTTAGAGTAAATCACACCACCGTTGAGATTGATGGCGAACGGGATGTAATGCTGGACGATCCCGCCGGAGTTGCCGCCAAAAATCAATTCACCGCCGGCATTGATGGTAACAGTCCCGGTACCCAGGGAATTATCATTTTGATTGCCCGCGCTGAGGCCGCCCATGGAAACGACACCAGCGGTGATTGTCGACCCACCGGTAAAGGAGTTCGCTGCGGTCAGCAACAGGGTGCCGCTTCCCATCTTGACGAGTGAAGCGGAAGAACTGCCGCCCTTGAACGCGGTGGCGAAGGAAACGTCATTTTCGCTGGCATCAAACGTCGCGACTGTGTTGTTCACCAGCCAGAGCCGGGCTGAAATGTCCTGCGTGTTGCCACTGACCCACTGGAGGGTGCCGCCGTTCATGGTGATGCTGCCGGTGGTACCCAACGCGCCCGTGCCGAACGAGATGACACCCGCGTTCAACCACGTGCCGCCGCTGTACGTATTGCCGGCATTATTGATGACGAATGTCCCGGTCCCGAGCTTGGTGAGCGAGCCGGCGCCGGAGAGAAGACCGCTGTAGGTGGTGTTGGCGTTGTTGCTGCCGAAGGTGATCCCGAGACCTTGAATACTGAGGCTGCCGGAACCGGCGAGGCCGCCGAGCGTGAAACTCGTGCCGCCGCTGAAGCCGAGGCCGTTGTTGACGTTGATATTGACGGTGCTGTACTGCGCGGCGTCGGCGTTCCCAAAGATCAGCCGTCCGGCATTGATATCGGTTTCGCCGGTAAAGGTGTTGGCGGCATTGAGCACGGTGGCGCTGCCGCCATTCTTCAGCACGCCCCACGAGCCGAAGGCTTCGCTGAGGATGCCGTTGATCGTAAGCGTGCCGGTGTTGGCGTTGAAAGCGAGACTGCGGCCGTCCAACACCAAATCCAGATTGATGGTCTGGTTGTTGGCGCTGTTATTGACGACGTCGTTGATGAGGTTCACATCATTGCCGCTCAGGGTAAACGCCGGCGAACTGCCAAGGAAATTGATGCCTGCAAACTGGGTGTTCGCGGCAAAATCATTGTCCGGCGTGACCCGCGCGCCGCTGCCGAAGTTCAACGCCACGCCCGCAGTCAGGGCGGTGCCGCCCCAGTTTGCCGCTGTGGACCACCTGTCATTGGTGCCGCCGCTGTTCCACGACAAGCTGCCGCTGATGGTAAGGGTGACCCAGTCGTTGTGCGCGGCGAAGCTGTATGACTTACCGGCGGTGGGATTGGATACAGACAAGGCGCTCACGCCGGTCCCGCCGATGTCCCCGCTGTAATTGATAAGGTAGAACGTGCCCGTCCCGGCATTGTTCAGACTGAGCGTGCCGCCGTTGATCGTCAGGCCGTCGCTGTTCGTCACGTAAATCTGGTCGTTGTTGGAGCCGTTGAACCAGAAGTTGGCGATGCCGGAGCTCAGCGTCAACCCGCCATAGGTGGCGGTGTCGTTGCCGCTGCCGCTGCTGAAGATGAGGGTCCCACCACTCATGCTGATCGTGCCGCCTATCGTGCTGGTCGTGCGGAGCGTGCCGCTGCCAATATTCGCGATGCTGGCGAAAGTGCCCGCCAGCGTCAGTGTGCCGCTGGTATCCTTGGTGAAACCGGCTGTGCCGTTGATGGCCCCGGCATTCGCCAGTGTGCCGGATTGGAAATTCAACGCGTTGATCGGGTTGGCCGCGCTGCCGATATTATGACCGGTCATGTTCAACGTGGCGGTGCCGCCGTTGAGGGTGATGGTACTCGTGGTCGTGGTGCCACCGTCGAGAATAGCGACATTGGAAACGAACATGCCGCCGGTGATGCTCAGCGTACCGCTGGCGGCACCAGCGCCGGTCTGCGAGGCCAGGGTAAATGCTCCGCCGCTGTTGACCGTAAACGTGCCGCCACTCACGTTGATCGTGGCTTTCGCCGTGCCGCCCGCGGTGTTGTTGGCCGCCATGTTAATCGTATTAACCGTGAAAGTGCCGCCGTCGAAGTACAATGTACCGGTACTGGCACTGGATCCACCGGCGGTTTGGTTGTAGTAGCCCATGGTCAGGCCATCGGCGGTGACATACGCAAGGTGACCTCTAAGATCCATGGTGCCTTGAGGCCCCCCAGTCGTCCAGGTCGCCCCGTATCCCAGGTAGATGTCGGCGGTCGCTCCAGTCTTGCCGCCAATGGTCACGGTCCCTGCGCTCCCGGCGGTTTGGGAGGCAAACTTCAGGGTGCCACCGGCCTTGGATAAACCCACGTCAATGGTGTCGGCATTAATGTCGTTGTAGCCGGTCCCAAGGTTGAGATAACCCGTTCCGTTGTTAGCCCCGTTTGAATCACCGATCCGGATCGTCGTCGCGGTTATGGTGGCGGCAGTATTGGACAACTTTAACGTGCCGCTGGCCATCTGCCCGTAAGCAATCCGCAGTTCGTTGATCGCGGTGCTGCTGCTGCCGAGGGTGACGCCGCTCAATCCGGTCAAATCCAAGATACCGTTGTTGTTGCTCGTTTCAGTACCTTGATTCAAACCGATCGTGACGATCGCCGCGGTGTTGGCCACCAGCAGCGCACCGCTACCAGTGATGGTCAGAGTATTAACAGTTGCTGAGCCGGCACCGTTATTATCACCGACCCGCAACCCGCCCGTCCCATTGATCGTCAGCGTCTTACCGGAGCCGATGGTGATGGTGTTGGCGTAACTGGAGTTGTCATAAACCATGGCACCGATGTAGCCCGAGCCGAAATTAGCCAGAGTGCCGCTGTTGTAGTTGAAAGTGTCGATCTCATTGCCAAGCGCGCCGATGTTGAAGCTACCCATATTCAATACGCCGCCGTTAAGGGTGATGGTGCTGGCGCCGTTCCCACTGGTGATGTTACCGCCGACCGACAGCGTGCCACCTGCAATGATGAGATTCGCTGTCGGAGCGGTATTATGGGTCATTTCAATAGAACCCGTCACGGTCAGACTACCCCCATCGAGTTCCAATGTCCCACTGGAGGTATCCCCATTCGTGTCATTTGCATAGCCAAGGTAGACATTCCCGATGCTCAACACGCTGGCGGCACCGGCAGTACCAGCCCCCACCTTGAAGGTTCCACGCGCGATGGGGACACTATTCGGATTGCCACCACCGGTTTGGGATCCGACGTAAAGGGTGCCGATGCCCCCTGTCACTGTACCATTGCTAAGATCGACAATGCCGACACGGTCGTTCCCGCTCCCGGTATCACTCCGCCAGCCGATGGTCATGGTCGTGACGGATCCGGTGCCGTTTTTGCCTTTCAGACTTAATGCACCGCCCGAGCCAGTGAACTGAATCTCGCCCGCCGGGTTCCCTTCATTTTCGGCGACGGTGATTGTGGTGGCATTGATGATGTTGTTACCGGTGCCTAGATAAAGAGTGCTTCCAGCCGATGTGACTTGGGCACTATCGGGTGTGGTCGGGCCACCGACTTCCAGCGTATTGGCCGTGATGCTGCTATATGGTGCCAGATAGAGCGTGTTGACCCCAGCGGCTAGATAGGTTAACGAACCACTGTAATTGTAGCCGAGTTGGAAATTCCCGACTGACGCCGTGAAGGTGCCAATATTCCGCATGTCGAGAACATTCGTCCGCTGAGTCTGATCGTCGCTGTAGCCCAAATTGAAATCACCCGTTGTGTTGATGGCGAAAGTTCCCGCGCCCACAGTGGAACCATTAATCGTCAGCCCGGAGCCAGTCGAGCCGGACGTGGCAATCGTGACTGGACCTTTGATTGTCAGTGCATTCCCGGAGCCGATGGTGATGGTGTTGGCGGTGGCACTGTTGTTCCAAGAAGTCAAGGCGGTGAACGTGCCGCTCGCACTGGAGAGATTCAAATTGCCGACAGTCGTGCTGCCGTCGGTCAGACCAAAGGTCAACGTGCCCGCTGTCGAGTTGCCGGTCAACGTGAGGGTTCCCTGGTCAATCGTTGTCGTGCCCGTGTAGCTGATCGTGCCGAGGCTCAGCGTGCCGCTGCCGAGCTTGGTAATGCTGCCGGTGCCATACAGGATGCCAGCAAGAGTAAGAGCGCCGGTGGCTTGGCTGACATTCATAGTGTTTCCGGCCGACAAGGTCATGCCATTGCTCATCGTGACCGTCACGGTGCCCAATTGCTGGATTCCACCGCTCAAGGTCAGTGTCCCGCCGCTGCCCTGGTTGATGGTGTAAGCCGCCGTGCTGGCGGTGAACGTCAAACCGCCGACGGACGTGAATGTGCCGGTATCCAATGCAGGGCCGCTGGTTCCGCTGGCACCGAAGGTCAGTGTGGCGCCGTTAGCCGGGTTTCCATCGGGATTCCAGTTTGCCGGTGTGCTCCAACTGCCACTGCCGCTTGCGGCGCCGCCGTCCCAGGTGCCAGAGGCTGCCTGCGCCTGGTTGGCGATCATGAAACCGATAGTCAGCGCACCGACCAGCGCGCGGACGGGAAGCGTGGGACAGAGAACGTGGAACGCAGGACGTGGAACGGAGAACGTGGGACGTAGACGCTGGTTGAACATGGATCGAAGCTCGTCGGTGATTCTGCCGAAGATTCGTATTGTTTTCATTACAGCACTCCCTCTCTTATTAAGATCTAGTAGAACCTGCTCGAAACAATGCAGGTAGGGCGAGGCGTCCCTGCCGAGCCGGAATAAGTGAAAGTCCATGTTCAGGGCCAAGAGAGAACTTCGTCTCTTCTTAGCGCATTCAGGGCCATCTTTAGCACCGGCTCGGCAGGGACGCCTCGCCCTACCTTCATATTCCCTTTTCTTTCGCTAACTTTACTGGAAGCTATACGTCGTGCCGGCGGGCGGGATCAGCGCGACATCATCGCCGCCGAACGATTTACCACCCTCGTAGTCGGCCGTGTAGGTGATTGTCCAATCCCCGTTCGGAAGCGTCACAGTAGAGGAACCGCTGAATGGGACAGTCACTGCATTACCACCCGTGACGATCAGCCATATAATTCCGCTTGTGTTATCAACCGCAAAACCTGTCTTGTCCAGCGTCAGGGTCGCCCCGCCCAGATCCACCGCGCCGGTGGAAACGATCATGTCGTGCGAAGCACCGTTAGCGATACGCATGACACACTGTGCGCCCGACCCCAATGTCAAACCACCGACCGTCAACGTACCCGGCGCGCTTTCATCGCCAGGCCTCAGCGTACCATCCACACTCACGGCCCCGGATAGAGTCCCCTTCCCGCCCAGTGTGGCACTGCCACCGACCGACACACTACTCGCCAGGCCAACACCGCTCGTGTTGTTCAGCATAAGCTTCCCGGCGCTTACCGTGGTCAATCCGCTATGGGTGTTGTTGCCGGTAAGGGTCCAGGTCCCGGCGCCTTGCTTGGTCACTGAGCCGCTGCCGCTGATCGCACCGGCATACTCCGTGCTGATGCCGTCGCCCGTGGTCAATACGCCGCCGGCACCCAGCGTCACCGTGCCGCTGCCGGCCAGCGACCCGATCGTGTCGCTATAACCGCCGAGATCAAATGTGGCATTACTGGCGTTGATGATCACTGCGGAACTGTCACTCAACCGGTCGCTCGAACCCAGCGCCAGTGTCCCGCCACTGATGGTCGTGGCCCCGGTGTAGCTGTTTGCACCGCCCAGCGTCAGTACACCCACTCCCGTCTTGGTCAGACTGCCTGCCCCGGTGATTACGCCATTGAACGCTGTTGCGCCGGTCTGATTGACAGTAAGAGCGCCGGTACCGAGGCTCACCGTGCCACCACTTGAACCAACCAGCGCGCCAATGGTCTCGACCATGTTGTTGACATCGAAGGTGGCGGTGCCGACGCCGATCGTCACGGTGCCAGTGTCGGCCAACACCCCGCTGGCACCCATTTGCAACTTCCCGCCGCTGATCGTCGTGCCGCCGCTGTAGCTGTTTTCACCCGAAAGCGTCAGCGCGCCCTCGCCGACCTTCGCTAAACTACCGTCTCCCTGCAACACCTGCCCGATGGTAATCGCATAACCGCCGTCATCAATCGTCGCCCCGGCACTGGTGATGGTGGCTGTGGTTTGCGCGCTGTTCGCCCAGAAACTGGCAGTGTTGCCAGTGGCCTTGAGCGTACCGCCGCCGAAACTGAAGGTCCCGACCGCATCCGATGCTCCAGTCGAAGTGCTGTTGATTATGTTGACATACAAGGTGCCACCATTGAGGTCGTACTCGCCACGGCGCCTGGCCGTATTGCCAAGGGTCCCTTGCGTGAGGAGCAAGCCACTACTTCCAGCCACATTGACCGTGCCGCCATTCTGGACAAACTGGCCATCGGCGTATCGTCCCGTGCCCGGCAAGCCGGTCAATTTCAGTCCGCCATTGGCATTCAGCACACCGTTTCCGCTAATCGTGAACGTGCTTAGGGTATTATCGTTCGCGGTCGCGTTGGAAATGACTACTGCACCGGAAATGGTCGTGGTACCTCCACTGAGGCTCACGAAACCAGTGCCACTACCTGTGTATCCGTTGTTCAACGTCAGACTGGTGCCAATGATGGTGCCGGCCGTCTGGTTCAACGTGCTGCCGGCGGTCCCAGTGCCATTACCTACCACGATAGCTCCAAACGTACTGGTCGCGGTGCTGTCATACTGGAACGTGCCAGTACCGCTGCTGCCGATGATCGTCAGGGCTGCGCCGGTGGTCGGGGCAATCGCGCCGGTACCGGACACAATGAGCCTGCCTCCTCCTTGAACACCCGTCGTACCGGTGTAGGTGTTGGCAGCGGTGAGGATGAGCGAGCCGCTACCGTTCTTGGTCAGGCTGCCGAGACCTTTGACCAATCCGCTAATGGTACCGGTGTTGGAACCAGTCTGATTAAAGACCGCCGCCCCACCCAGCGTGATCGTGCCGTAATTGGTCCCGATGTTCTGGAGTACACCGCCCGTGAACGTGAATGTGCCAATCGACCTCGTAGCACTGCCGATGTCGTGACCAGCCATGTTGAGCGTGCCGCCGTTAAGCGTCAACACGGTAGTCACGGTGCCACCGCTCGCGTAACCGGTGCTGTTATCCACTATATTGCCATTGATGTTACCGAGACCGCCATTGATGAGGAACGACCCCGTGGCGAAATTCACGCTGCTGGCGTTCGTGAGTTTTGCCAAAACAAGATCGCCGTTCACGTTCAACACCCCGGTCGAGGTGCCGGCACTGCCGAGGGTGAATGTGCCGGTCGCGCCACTGTTTGCGTTGCCCAAGCTGACGGTTGCCAGTTGAATGCTGGCTGCGGTGAACGTTCCAGTGTCGAACGTGATCGCCGCGAGCGGACTCCCGCCCGCATTACTACTTGCCTGAGTGCCAATGGTCACTGTTCCTGCTGTGACCACGGCGCTATGGCCACTCAGCGACAGCGTATTCGCTACTGTTCCATGGTAAGTGCCCCCAGAATGATTTCCGATGGTGATGTTGGCCGAACCGCTGTTGTTGGCGCCGGTGATCGTCACCGACCCGGTGATGGTGGCGAACTGGATGATGCCGGCCCCCTTGCTCTGACCGATAACAATGATTGGCGCCTGCAAGGAATTCGCTCCAGCCCCAAGGTTCAGAGTGCTATACCCGGCGAGGTTGTAGTTCTGGACGTTGGCATCGCCAACGGAAATCGTACCGACATTGATTGTGTTGTTATTCGCCAGGGTCAGTGTCGCCTTGTTTTGCCAGTCATACCCGACCCGCAAGTAACCTGCTCCGGTCGAAATCACGTTAAAGCCGTTCAGACCGGACAAGTCGGCAACTGTTTGTTCTGAGAGCCCACCTACTTCCGAAATGACGGGAAGGCCAATAGTGACGTTGCCGTTGACCGTGAGCGTTCCGCCCGCGCCCGGCGTGCTACCGGTTCCCAACGCCGTTCTGGTGCTTTGTGTGCCAGTCGAAGGCAGTGCCACGGTAAGACTGCTGGCCGTCAGAGTCTTCCCACTGGCGATGCTGAGCTGGTTGATGTTGCCCTCCCCGGTAAAGGTCGAAGTATTGGACTGCACGGTCAATGCGCCGATGGTGGCGGTATTGTTCAAGGTCAGATTGCCAACCGTAGCGATGGTGCCGGCGGAGCCGGTACCCATCGTTACCGTTCCCGTCGTCGCGCCAAGATTGCCTGTGGCGCCAACAATCAGCGAGCCGTTTTGAATCGCCGTGCCGCCGGTGTACGTATTGGCACCGGAGAGAGTCAGAATGCCGTTACCGGTCTTGGTGATTCCACCACTGCCACCATAAAGGATAATTGCCGAACTAACGTTCATATCGGAAGCAGGTGCTTGGCTACCGCATGTGACGTTGAAGACAAGCGAGCTACTTTGCAGACTGATGCTGGACGCATTAATGACGGCGGGATTACCAGTCGCATCGGAAGTCGCATATATGGTCCCGGCATTACTGAATGAAAAGGCACCGTTACCATCACCTACGCCACCGGTCATTGTGCCGCCGACCATGTTGACGGGATTTACGATCGTCTGCCGGTAGGTGCCGAGAGTTTGCACTACGCCGCCTTGGATGTTCAATTGTTCTTTGCCGGACGTGTAACCCAAAACATCTTTTTTGTTGATTAGCAACGTGCCGGCACTGTTGATGGTGATCGTCGGTGTCCCGGAAAGTTGCCCCACCGTGCCGTTGGCCGTGTTCAACTGGAGCACGCCGTCGTTGATTATCGTGACACCGGTGTAGGGGTTGACACCGGAGAGTGTCAACGTTCCGGCGCCGGTCTTGGTCAAAGAGCCCGTTCCGACAATTATCCCGCTGTAGGTGCTGGAAGCATTGAGAGTGCCGACTGTCAATGCGCCGGCGCCGAGGCTGATCGTACCAGAACCGTTCAGCGCGTCCAGAACCTGCGTCTGGCCGTTGAGGTCGAAGACGCCGGCGGCACTGATTGTCATGCCGTTGCCGGCGCTGATGCGGTTATCGCCACCGCTGACTTGCAAAATACCTGCGTTGATAGTGGTCCCGCCGGTGTAGGTGTTCGCACCGGAGAGCGTCAGCGTGCCGGTGCCTGCCTTGGTAAGACCGGTGGTGCTGAGCGCGCCGGCAATTATGGAGTTGATCGTCGCCAGACTGCCACTGTTGACGGTCACGGTTCCGCCGCTCAGAGTAATCGTGCCGCCCGTGAACGTGAGCGTGCCGCTGGTGCTACTGATCAACAGGCTGTTCGCGATCACGCCATTGACCGGATCCACGTTCACCGTAATACTGCCCGTGCCCGCGCTGTTCGCCGAGAAGATGGCGTTGTCATTAGCATACCATTCAGTCAACGGGCTGCCGGACAGGTTGTAGCTCCAATCCGAGGTCGTGCCTGAATCCCACGTACCAGTGTTGGCGGCCCAGTAGTTGCCAACCGGCGTGTCAGTAACGCCGGTGTAGGTCAGCAACAGGTTGTTGCCGGCGGTGGTGACTGTAAAATTGTTGCTGGGCAGGGAGTTGAAGGTCACAAAGCTGGTGGTGTCCATCGCGAAGGCGCTGGCACTAAAGCCGGAGATCCCGCCGCTGGCGCTGGCGAGCGTCCATGTGCCGCTATCGTGCGGGTTCCAGTTCGCCGTGATGGCGCCCAGACTGCTGATAGCGATCGTGAAGCCACCGGCGCTGAGGCTGCCTAGGTTCAATTTGCCGTTGATGTTCAACGTGTCATAGTTCACACCCTTGTTCGCTGTCTGGTCCCCACCACCGGCCGTGACAGTGCCAACGTCCCAGACATAATGGCCGCCATTGATGAACGTCACGGTGCCGTTGTTCACGGCCATGGTGCCAATCCCCGTCGTGCCCATGCTGATCGTCCCGCCGACATTGATGTTGCCCACGACGTTGAACGTGCCCGCACCGCTGCCGATGAGAAGCCGGTTGTTGGCCAAGTTAAACGTACTGGTGAGGTTCGCCACATTGAATGTCGCGCCGCTGGCGACCGAGATGGTCGGGCTGCCGCTGATCGAGCCCGTGCCGCTCAAAGCCAGGACGCCAGCGTTGATAGTCGTCGCGCCGGTGTAGGTGTTGTTTCCGCCGAGCGTCAGCGTGCCGCCGCCCGCCTTCGTCAACCCGACACCTGCATTGCCGCTGATCGTGCCGCCAACCGTCAATGTGCTGGCCGTGATTGTGGCCGTCCGGGCGCTGGCGCCGAGCGCGACCGTGCCCGTGCCGAGGTTCAACGCGCTGAGGCTGCCGTTGCCACCTGCAAAGGTAAAGTTGCCGGTCCAGTTCTGCGGATTGGTGCTGGTAATCTGAACTGCGCCGCCGCTGGTGTTGTCAATCGTGGTGCCGTTGGCGATGGTGAACGTGCCGGTGCCGAGCGCACGTGCGCTGTTGATGTTGAGCTGACCGGTGGTCAACGTGGCGCCACCGCTGAAATTGTTGACCCCGGCCAGGGTGAGCGACCCGGCCGAGTTCTTGGTCACGCCCGCCGTGCCGTTGATCGAGCCGACATTCTGGAGGGTTCCGACCTGGAAGTTCAAGCTGTTGATCGGATTGGCCGCGCTGCCGATGTTCTTGCCGCTCATCTCCAGCGTACCGCCCTGAAGGTTGATGGTGGAGGTGGTTGTGGTGCCGCCGTCCACGATGTTGGCATTGGAAATGAAGCGGCCGCCGGTGATGGTCAACGTGCCGCCCGCCGCTCCCGATCCGGTCTGGGATGCCAAAGTGAAGGTGTTGTTGACCGTGAACGTTCCACCGCCAATGTTGAGTGTGGCGTAGGCCGCACCGGTTCCAGTGCCGTTTTTGTCCGCCATGTTAATCGTATTAACTGTGAGAGTGCCGCCATCGAAGTACAATTCACCGATACTGGATCCGGCGGAGGTTTGGTCGTAGTATCCCATGGTCAGGACATCGGCCGTAACATACGCAAGGTGACCTCGGAGATCCATGATGCCCGAGGGAGACAGACCCGTGGCGGTGACACCGTATCCCAAGTTGATGTCGGTTTCCGCTCCAGTCTTGCCGCCAATGGTCACAGTCCCGGGGCTCCCAGCGGTTTGGGAGGCAAACTTGAGGGTGCCATCGGCTTTAGACAAACCGATGTTGATCGTGTCGGCACTAATGTCGTTGTTGCCTGTCCCAAGGATGAGATAACCCGTTCCGTTGTTAACCCCGGTGGAATCACCGATCCTGATCGTCGTCGCGGTGATAGTGGCGGCAGTATTGGACAACTTCAACGTGCCGCTGGCCATCTGCCCGTAAGCAATCCGCAGTTCGTCGATCGCGGTGCTGCTGCCAAGCGTGACGCTGCTCAAACCAGTCAAATCCAAGGTACCGTTGTTGCTGCTCGTATCAGTACCTTGATTCAAACCGATTGTGACGATCGCCGAGGTGTTGGCCACAAGTAGTGCGCCGCTACCGGAGATGGTCAAAGCGTTAACTGTTGTGGATGTGCCACCCAAGTCCACACCGACCCGCAACCCGCCCGTCCCATCGATCGTCAGCGTCTTGCCGGATCCGATGTTGATCGTGTTGGCGAAAGTGCTGTTGTTCTGAACAGTCAGGCTATCGGCCGTGAAACTGGCGCTGCCGAGGTTCAACGCCCCGTAACTGCTGCTGCCGGCAGCCGCGCCGAATTTCAATGCGGTGCCGGTGGTGAAGTTCTGCGTATAAGCGAGCGTCCCCTGGTCAATGGTCGTGTCGCCCGTGTATGTGTTCGCGCCCTTCACGGTCAGGGTGTAGGCGCCTAGCTTGGTCAGATCCAACCCGTTTGCCAGTACCCCCGTGATCGTGCCGTTGGCGGTCGAGTTGATTGTCAGACCGACATTCGAAGACAGGGTCGCGGAGATGTTGACACCGCCAATCAGCGTCACGGGTGTGTCACGCAAGCTGTAGATTGGATTTGTATTTCCAGCGCCGGAGATGTTGATGGTTCCTGTGCCAGCATTAGAGATAAGAGCTTTCGGCCGATACCAGGTGCCGCTTCTGCCCAAGGCTAGATCGGTCAAGTTGATTGTTCCGTTGACATCACTTGTATCCAAGGTGAGTGTGTTTGTCAGGTCTTGCCCACTATTTGGCGTTCCGATTCCGCCCGTAATGCTGATTGATGAGCCCGTCAGGGTTATGTTGGCAGCATTCAACTGCACACTCTTGTTCGACGCAGTACCGAGATAAGTTTGACTGCCACCGACGGTAAGATTTCCATACAAATTAATGGTGCTCGCCGTCGCGTAGATGTTACCGGTGGAGGCGGAATTGATGCTACCACTCCCGGTCCCCGCAGTCGGCATAGTCAACGCCGTGGCACTGTTAAAACTGTAAACCAGGTCTCCGTTGTCGGTAATGCTGCCCGTACCGAGCGAACCTGTAGCTCCGCCGTCGCCGACCTGTAGTGTGCCGTCGATAATCCTTGTGCCACCGCTGTAAACATTGGCGGCACTCAACGTCAGAGCTCCGACCCCCGCCTTCACCAAACCAGCCGTGCCTTTGACGACAGCGCCAATCGTCGCCGCGGAATCCACCGTGATCGTGCCGCCCGAAAGTGTCAGAGTTCCGCCGGCAATCGTCGGTGAACCCTCCTCCACCGAAACGCTGTTGGCTGTGACACCGCCGGTGGAAATCGTTGCTGTAAAAGCCCCCGTCAGCGCGCCACCAGCGGAGAAGATGGCGTTGTCGGCCACCGTCGCACTCCATGAGAACGAGCCGCCGGTGCCGGCGGAGTTGTAGGTCCAGCTAGAGGTCGTGGTTCCCCAATTGCCGCTGGTCCCGACCGCCCAGTACGCATCGACAACGGTCGTGCTGCTGCCGAAATTCAAAATAAGGCTCTTGGCGTCACCCGACTGGCTGATGAAGAAGGCGCCACTGCCCAGGCTGTTATCGGCGGCAAAGCTTGTGGTACCCAGCGCGAAAGACGCGGTGGCAAACCCGGTGATTCCGCCACTGGCAGTCGTGATGGTCCACGACCCGTTTTGATGCGGATTCCAGCCTGTCACCCCGCCGTTCAGCCCGGTGATGTCGATGTTGAATTTATTGCCCGCGTTGGCACCGATCACGAGGTTGCCGGTGATGTTGTGGAAGTCCCAGCCAGGATCGTTGCCTTTGGTGCCGCTGAGGCTGTTGATTTCCCAAACGTAATGGCCGCTGCCGTTATAAGTGACGGTCCCCACGTCATTGAGGGTCCCGGGACTGCTGCCGGGGCTGAGGTAACTGCCGCCGCCGATCGTCAAGTTGCCGCTGACCGTGCCGCTCCCCTTGAGCGTCTTGCCGCTGTTCAACGTGAACCCGCCCGTGCCGCTGGCTGTGACATCAAACACCGAGCCGCTGCCCACCGTGATCGTCGCGCTGCTTCCAATGAAGCCGGCACTGCCCAGAGACAGCGTACCGCCGCTGATAACGGTCTGGCCGCTGTAGCTGTTGTTAGCAGTAAGGGTAAGCGTGTTACCGGCGGCCTTGATGAGCGCGCCTTGACCACTGATCGTGCCGTTCAATGTCTGCGGTGCCGAGCTGGCGTAATTAAACGTGCCACCCGAAGCTATGGAAATCGTGCCACTGCTATTCAAACTGCCCGCCCCGCCAATTGTGAGCATGCCGCCACTCAGAGTTGTTCCACCGGTGTACGAGTTGTTGCCGCTGAGCGTCAGCGAGCCAGTGCCCGTCTTGACAAACGAGAGCGTGCCGTTGCTGACCCCGTTCTGCATTACGCCGGCAAAGGTCGTATTGGCGCTGCCGGTGCCGCTGCTGGTCAAGGTGACCGCGCCCGATGTGCCGCCCGTGATCGTGCTGCCCGCAACACCCGTCAGCGCGCCAATCGTACCGGAGGTATTCACGACCAACGTCGCCGTGCCACTGTTCAGGTTCACCGAGCCCGTGTTGCCGCCAGCGCTGATGGTGCCCAGCGCCCTCGCGTTGTTCATCACCAATATCCCGCCATTGATCCTGGTGCCGCCGAGGTAGGTGTTGGCACCCGAGAGTGTAATCGTGTAGCCGGCAGTCGTGGCCAGAGCCGTCAGGCCGTCGCTTCCGGAGATAGTCCCGTTGACGGTCAAGGTCCGGTTATTTGCGGTCGCAATGTTGTTTAGCGTCAGGCTGCCGTTCAAGGTAATGTTCCCGTCTAAAATCGGGGAGTAGTTGGTGTAGTTGTTGATCTCGACACCGTCGGCACTTACGGTGATGGGATTGTTGAATGTGCTGTCGGTGCCGAGGGCCAAGATCGCGCTGCCGTTTGTCACGAAAACACTCCCGGTTCCATTGTTCCCAAGTGCTCCGCCATGCTTGGCGATCACGTAACCGGCGCTGGTAATCGTAAACCCGCCTGTAAACGAGTTGTTTGATTCCAGCCGCAGGATATTGTCACCGGTTTTGGTCAGGCTGAGCGTTGTGATGTTGCCGTAGACATCGATCTGGGCACTGAACGCATTGAGCGTAAGAGCAGAATTGCCGCTGATGCCGCTGAGGGTGCCAGTGGCGCCGAGGGTGATGGGGCTGATGGCTGTGATGGTGCCGGCGCTGCCCAAAGCGACCGTGCCGTAAAATTGGGCGGCAGTATAGTCGGCGGTGTTTATCAGCGCCCCCTTGCCTGAACCATTGCCATTGATGGTCAGCGTGTAGGTTCCAGCAGAGGTCATCGTCGTACCATTGAGATCCAGAACCGCGCCGCTGGTGACGGTGGCCGCGCTGTTGTTGGCGCCCAAGGCGGTGGCGTTGCCCATTTCTAACGTCCCCGCGTTGATCGTCGTACCGCCGGTGTAGGTGTTCGCACCGGAGAGTACCCACAGACCCGAACCTGACTTGGCCACAGAGGTAATCGAACCAGTTCCATCCCGGATGATGGTGGCCAGGGTGTTGTTGCCCGTTTGCGTGCCGGTCAGCGTCAGATTGCGTGCTCCCGCACCGGTAAGCGTGATCGAACCGGTATTGCCAAACGTCAACGTACCGGAACCGGATGCGTCAATGTAACCGTCGTTGGCGCCGAGGGTGAACAACCGGTCCGTCGTGGTTGTGACACCGGTGTATTGGAGTGTGCCGCCGTCCAGCACGAGGTTCGCGGCCTGACTGCCGGAATTGCCGATGCCGCTGGCGCTGCCACCGCTCGTCAAGGTGGCCACACTGAGTATCCCAGCCGCAATCGTCGCGCCACCACTAAACGTGTTATTAGCGGACAGCGTCAAGACCGCAGACCCGATTTTCGTCAGACCGTAGGGAGTCGCCCCGTCCGCCAGGACGCCGGTAAATGCGGTATCTTGCACCGTATTTATCGTCGTGTTATTGACCAGCGTTCCGCTGCCGTTGAAAGTAATGTCGCCAGTGCCGACCGAGGCTTGGCCAAACTGGACAACGGTGCCGTTGGATTTGCCGAGACTAATATCAACACCGACCGGCGTCGAAATCACTCCTGCACCCAATGACGAGAGAGTTCCGCCTTGCAGGTAGAGAACCTGACTTCCTGTTGTTGCGACGTTGTTCATCGTCGTAAAACGCAGCGTGCCACCCGTGAGATACAAGTACGCATAGGCGGTGTTCGCCGAAGTGCCCATGTTGATGGTTGTGATATCCGAGTTGCTGTCGGCAGTACTGCCGGTCTTAAGTGTTCCCGTGCTGGAACCGGTGCCTCCTTCTTTGGCGCCACCGACTGCAAGATTCAGAGTGGTAATCCTGGCATCGAGTTTACCCACAGAAAAATCCGCTATGCCTCCGATGCTATTACTGCTGTTGTACCCTTTGCCACCAGCAGTAAAGGTCGTCACAGCTCCCGATCCTGCTCGATTCCGAATTGTAACCGTACCACCGCTCGATAATGTGATTTGGCTCGTGCCGCTCTTGTCATAGCCGACATAAATCGAATCGGAATCAATCGTGGTCCTGCCTTTCAGGATCAGTTTCCCAACCTTCGCGCCATTGTTCGAATCCAGGCCGGCATAATATCCAAGTCCCAGAAGATTGGCGGTAATCGTATTAACACCGGCCGACATTGTCAGGGTACCAGTGAAATCGTAGCCTGAAGCAGCCACACCTCCGATAATGACATCCCCTGCGGTGATGTTAACTGAATTCAAGCTGGTGAAATCAACATAATGTGTCCCGCCGTCCGAAGGCGGTGTATCGATCGCAATTTGGAAATCAGAGATTGTGCCACCTGCCATTACAAAATTGCCGTTACCAGTGGTAGAAAGACGGCTACCGGCTAAACTTGTGCCAGTGCTGACGGTGCCCGGACCGCTAATCGTCAATGTCTGACCGCTGCCAATGGCAAGCGTGTTCGCGGTGCTGCTGGCGGTCTGCACGGTCAGCGACTTGGCGGTCATGCTCGCGCTGGTCAGATCCAAGGTGCCGGCATTCGCACTGCCGTCAGTCAAACCAAAGGTCAACGCACCACCGGCGCCGGTCGTGTTCGCCAGCAATTTCAACGTGCTCCCTTCAATCGTCGTGCCGCCGGTGTAGCTGCTCGTATTGCCTAAAGTCAAAACCCCGCCGCCCACCACCACCAAGGCACCGGAGCCGCCAATCGCGCTGCTCAAGGTCATATTATTATTGCCAGTCGTATCCATCGTGGCCGTGATGCCGTTGTTCATGGTCATCGCCACGTTCAAACCGTCAGTTAAGGCCCTCAACGTGCCGCTGCCGGCAAACACCAAGGTATTGCCGTTAAGCGCCGATAATGTTCCCAACCCCAGCGTCGTACCCGCCGTGATTGTCGCCCCACCGGTAAACTGATTGGCACCGCCAAGAACGAACGACCCCGTGCCTTGGGTCCGCAAACCGCTACTCCCATAGATGACCGAATTGATGGTGGTGATGGAACCGGAGCTGCTCATCAACGTCCCGCCCACGAGCGTGAGAGAGCCGCCCGAGATTGTTGGTGCCCCTTGAAGCACGGTAATGCTATTCACTGTGATGGAACCCGAGGATGTATCAACATTTACGGTAAAGGATCCCGTACCTTTGCCCGTCGCCGAGAAGTTTGCGTCATCACCATTGGACCAGGAATATGAAGCGCCGCCTCCAACACTGCCGGTCCAGTTGGCCGTTCCGGCATTCAAAGTCCAAGTCCCCGTCCCACTCAGATTCCAATAGGCATCGGCCCCAACAGCGGACCCGCCAAAGTAGTTCAAAGTCAAATAGGTACCATTATTAGCAAGGCTAAATGTCCCACCACCCGTCAAGTTGGAGGTGTAACTGAACGAAGCGGGATTAAAGCCAGTGATGGCATTCGCTGTGGCAATCGTCCATGAATTGTTCACATGCGGATTCCAGTTCTGAAGACCGGACAACCCATTGATGCTGATGGTGCCGGTACCGGAAGCGGTCAGGCTTGAACTCTTCAGCAAATCCCAACCAGTCCCGGCAGCTCCAGTGGCATTCAAGAGATCAAAGTTATATTGAGCACCGTTGTTGAAAGTCAGCGTGGCCGTATTGAAAATGCCGACGACACCATCCCCACCCGGCGCGATTTGACCGCCGCTGCTCAACGTCGCCGCCCCGGTCACGGTGCCCGTACCACCCAAGGCACCGGTACTATTGACGGTGATGGCTGAGACGAGGCCAACTCCACTCGTATTATTAACCAGGAGATCGCCACCGTTGATTGTCGTCGTGCCGGTAAAGGTGTTCTTGCCGGTCAGCGTCAACGTGCCGGTGCCCGCTTTGACCAGTGACAGCGTCCCGGAACCATTTTGGACAATGCCGGCGTAACTGGTGCTTGTGTTGTCATAACCGGTCGTCAAGGTTGCGGCAGTACTGGCGAGGCTGGTGGTTATCGTGCCTGACCCGGCAATCGAACCGACCGCTTGATTGTAGCCCCCCATGTCAAAGGTCGCGGTACCGCTCGCCAAATTCATGGACGATACCGTACTGCCATTGCCGAGAACGTTTAACGTGCCCGCGTGCAGCATGCCGCCGTTGATCGTGACAAAGCCTTGGAAGGCGGAATCATTGCCATCGAGCGTCAAGGTGCCGGAACCAGATTTGACTAATGTGCCTGAACCGCTCACGTTGCCCGTAATCGTCTGCCAACTGCTGCTTGCATAAGCAAAGACCGCCGTGCCGCTGTTGAGATTCAAATTGCCCGCATAGGTACCGGCACCGGTGCCCGTATATCCCATCACACCGGTCCCACTAATGGTAAGCATGCCGCCGCTCACCGTTGTAGCTCCGGTATAGGTGTTGTTGCCCGAAAGCGTACCAGTCCCAGTCCCACCCTTGCTGATCGAAAGCGCACCGGTTCCAGAGTCCGTAATTGTACCGCCAAACGTAAACGACTCGTTGTAAGCGTCCCCAAGCGTCAGCGTTGCTGCAGTGCCCGAAGTATTGTCGACCGTTCCACTCGTACCCGTGAGCATCGAGACGGCCTCGGAGTGGCCATTCAAATCGAACGTTCCATTCATACTATGGATGCCACCTTGTCCCGTGCCGACGGAACTATTAATCTGGTCGCCGGTGCTGCCTGTGATCTTGACCGTGGCACCGGAGGTGACGGAATCAATGGCTCGCAAGCCACTCCCCCCCGGATAGTTTAAGTCAACTTCGCCACTTGCAACCGTCAGATGCGTCCGAGTATCACTTGTTGCGAGCACCAGGGTACCGGAACCGCTTTTGTTAAGGGTTATGTTGTTAGCCCCGTTCACGAGTGAGCCGGTAAGGGTCGTGGTGAAACTCTGCGTATTGAAAGTGAGTGAACCGTTACTGGGTGGCGTAATCGTGTTGTCTATTGACAAACTGCCAGCGGCCGCCGTAATCGTGAGGCCGTTGGATGTCAGGTTAACCACCCCCGAACCGAACGCGCTGGAATTTCCAACGGCCACCGTGCCGGCGGTGATCGTCGAGCCGCCGGTGTAGGTGTTCGTGCCGGAGAGAGTCAGCAGACCGGAGCCGCTCTTGGTAATGCTGCCAGTGCCATACAGGATGCCAGCAAGAGTAAGACCGCCGGTGGCTTGACTGACATTCATAGTGTTTCCGGCCGATAAGGTCATGCCATTGCTCATGGTGACCGTCACGGTACCCAATTGCTGGATTCCACCGCTCAAGGTCAGTGTCCCGCCGGTGCCCTGGCTGATGGTGTAGGCCGCCGTGCTGGCGGTAAACGTCAGGCCGCCGATAGACGTGAAAGTGCCCGTATTCAATGTGGCGCCGCTGGTCCCGCTATTGGCGAAGGTCAGTGTGGCGCCGTTAGCCGGGTTTCCATCGGGATTCCAGTTTGCCTCTGTGCTCCAACTGCCACTGCCACTTGCGGCGCCGCCGTCCCAGGTGCCCGAGGCTGCCTGCGCCTGGTTGGCGATCAAGAGACCAATAGTCAGCGCGCCGACCAGCGCGCGGACGGGAAGCGTGGGAAGAAGAATGTAGAACGTGGGATGTGGGGAGTGGTGAGTGGGGAGTGGTGAGTGGGAAGTAGGGAGTGGGGAGTGGTGAGTGGGGAGTGGTGAGTGGTGGGTGGAAAATACGAACATGGATCGAAGCTGGTCGATGATTCTGCCGAGAATTCGTATTGTTTTCATTACAGCACTCCCTCTTTTATTAAGATCTAGTAGAACCTGCTCGAACAAATACAGGTAGGGCGAGGCGTCCCTGCCGAGCCGGAATAAGTGAAAGTCCATGTTCAGAGCCAAGAGAGAACTTCGTCTCTTCTTAGCACATTCAGGGCCATCTTTCGCACCGGCTCGGCAGGGACGCCTCGCCCTACCTTCATATTCCCTTTTCTTTCGCTAACTTTACTGGAACATATACGTCGTACCGGCGGGCGGGATCAGCGCGACATCATCGCCGCCGAACGATTTACCACCCTCGTAGTCGGCCGTGGTTGTAATTGTCCATTCCCCGTTGGGAAGCGTAACGGTCGTGGCGCTGAATGTGCCAGATACTGCAGAACCACTCGTATTGTGGATCAACCATATAATTCCGCTTGTGTTATCAACCGCAAAACCTGCCGTGTCCAGCGTCAGGGTCGCACCGCCCAGATCCACCGCACCGGTGGAAACGATCATGTCGTGTGAAGCATCATTGGCAACACGCATGACACAGTGTGCGCTCGACGCCAATGTCAAACCACCGACCGTCATTGTCACAGGCGAGCCCGCCGCCCCCGGCGCCAGAGTGCCGCCATTATTGACCGTTACCCTGCCTGCCAGCGTTCCATTGCCGCCGAGTGTCGCGCCGCTGTCGACAGTCACATTGCCCGAGCCCGTAGCCGACGCGCTGTTCGCGAGAAGCGTGCCGCCGCTGACAGTCGTCCCGCCTCTGTAGGTGTTGTTGCCGGTCAGCGTCAGCGTGCCCCCGCCACCCTTTGTGAAGGACAAGGTGCCATTGTCGTCCATCACGCCGCTGAAGGTGTAGGAGCTCGCAAGCTGGTTCACCGTCAACGTCGCCGTCGAACCGCTGTTACCGACGGTGATCGTGCCGCCGCTGATGCCGGACAGCACGCCCACAGTGGTGCTGTTGCCCATCATGTTCAATACCGCCGTGCCGCTGCCGAGCGTCAACGTCCCCGTCACCGCGCCCAGCGCGGTGCTGGTGCCCATCTGGAGTGTCCCGCCATTGATGGTCGTACCACCGGTGTAGCTGTTCGCGCCGGAAAGCGTCTGGGTGTTGGTCCCGGTCTTGATGAGTGCAATGTTCGTACCAGTACCACTTTTGCCAATCGTACCGTCGTAGGTGTAATTGCCGCCCGAACTGTTTCCAATCGTCAGCGTGGAGAGTGTCGCCTGGTCGTTGAACACCGACGGAGTCGACGTCGTGCTCGCCAACTGCAACCCGGTAACGGCTTGGTTATGACCGTTCATGTCGAGACTGCCACTGACGTCGCCGGTATACCACGTGATGCTGGCATTCGTTGCCAGCGCGTTGTCAACCCCGAGGATGAAGTTGCCGCTGCTTATGAAGTCCGTGGCTGTCCAACTGCTTCCTGCTGTGCTGAGTGTCCAGTTGGCGGTCCCGTTGTTCTGAAACTCGGAAGCGATGGTTACCACGCCGCTGAAATATCCCGTTGCCGTGGCGACGCCTCGCAGGGACACGTTGCCGAGGTAGCTCACGCCGCTGACGCCGCCGGTAATCGTGAAGTTGTTGCCTGCCGTGTTGCTCTGTAACACCAGCTGATGACTGCTACTGCCGGTAATCGTGAGGCCGCCACTGAGCGTGTTGTTACCGCTCGTGCTATTGATCGTTTCGCGGCCCGTTGACGAGTCCATGACAATCGGGTTACTCACGGCGATGCCGCCCGTCAAGCCAAGTGTCATGCCGGTGCTAGTCTGTAAGGAATTGAGGTAAATCGTGCCGGCGCCGGCGGCGGTGCTATTGGCAAGGGAGATGCCCCCGGTACCGTTGTTGCTCAATCCGCCGCTGAAGCTGTTCGCGCCGCTGAGTGTCAGCACCCCCGTGCCGGTGTAGGTCAGACCACCGCCGGTGGAGCCGGAATCTTCAGTCAGGGCCGCCGCGATTGTGATGGCGAAGGTGCCGGTATCAATCTTTGCTCCGCCGGATTGTACCTTGGCCGAGAACCCGGTCACGACCGGCATGAAACCGGTGTTGCTCTGCCCAGCCTTCAGCGTGCCGCCGTTGAAGTAGAACGCGCCGGAGCTGGTGCCCGTTCCGGTGGCTGCCGTCATCGAGACGCTTCCGGCCGTGAGGGTGCCGCCGTTCAGGTTGTAAGTGCCGGTGTGGGTATTATTACCTGAATGGGCACCCGCCAGAGACACTGCGCCAGCAACGAGGTTCACGGTCGAGGTGCCCTCTTGGGTGACCGTGCCAGCCGCGTTGTAACCGGAATCCGTCGCCAAAGACATCGAGGTGGCGCTGAAGCTGGCGGCACCGGTCAACGTCAGCGTGCTCGCTACCGGGGTTGCACTGGAATTTCTCTTGCCGATAGATGCCGCCCCGCTGATCACCATCGACCCGCCGGAAAGATTGACGGCACCTATGCCGTTGCCGAGGCCGGTCGCAAGACTCAGCGAGGTGCCGGTGATAGTGCCATCGGTTTGGTTCGCCGTGCCGCTATTGTTGGAACCGTTACCAACGTTGATGGCGCCAAACTTACTCGTCGCGGAACTGTCATACTGTAACACGCCGCTATTACTGTTGGCGCCGAGCGTCAGGGCCGCGCCGGTCGTAGGGCTAATCGCGCCGGTGCCGGACACTACCAGCCTGCCTCCGCCTTGAACGACCGTCGCGCCGCCGTAGGTGTTCGCGCCGGACAGCGTCAGTGTGCCGGTGCCGGTCTTGGTCAGGCTGCCGTTGCCGCTAATCGCACCAGTTATGCTCAGGCTGTTGGCCGTGATGTTCATCGTCGCCGCCACCGCGTTGAGCGTGATCGTCGAGTTGCTCAGCGCCAGATTAGATGACGATTGCAACGTGCCCGCCGCCACCGCAAAGGTCAGCGCCTGAGCCGCAGTGCCCAGCGCATTGTTATTCCCGATCGCCACCGTGCCTGCGGTGATGGAAGCGCCGTTGGCAAAGCTATTCGCGGCGTTCAACGTAAGTTTGCCCCCTCCTGCGATGGTGAGGCCGATGCCGGTCGGACTGGTCAAAGCGGAACTAATCGTGGCCGACGAGCCGGATGCCACGGTAATACCGCCAGTGGTGCCCGCGATGATCGTACTGCTATTGCCCAGTGTGATCGTGCCACCGGAGAACGTCGGAGTACCGGTAATTGACAGACTGTTTGCGATCACGGTCCCATTAACATTAACCGTGAAGGCGCCGCTGCCAAAACCGGTCGCCGAGAAGATGGCGTCGTCGTTGGCGGCAAATACGCCGGTCGGCGAACCGCTTTGGTTGTAGCTCCAGTTGGCCGCCGTGCCATCCCAAGTGCCCGTATTCGTCGCCCAGAAGGAACCGACGGGGGTCGAGACACCGTTGAAGTCGAGATACAGACTGCTGGCGTTCGATTTCAGCGTCAGCGTGCCACTTGTGCCGAGGATGTTATAAGCTGTGAAGTTGCCAACGTTCAAGGTGAACGAACCGGCATTGAAGGCGACTGGCAAATTGATGAAACTCGCCAAGGTCCACGTCCCGGCGTTGTGCGGGTTCCAGTTCGCGGTGTGGGTTCCTAAGCTGTCCACATTCACGGTGAAGCCGCCGGCGGTCAGGCTGCCGAGATTGAGGGTCGTAATGCCGCTCAACGTGTCGTAGCCAACCCCAGCCGCACTGCCGGAGTTAGACATCGAAAACTCATACTTACCGCCATTGCTGAACGTCACGGTGCTGGTGTTGAACGCAATCGCTCCAATCGCGCCGCTGCCACCGGGGCTGAGCGTGCCGCCGACGATCATCTTGCCGACGACATTGAATGTGCCTGCGCCGGTGCCGCCGAGCAACTGGCCGCTACCCAGGGTAAAGGTGCCCCCGCTGACATTGAGCACATTGAACGTCGCGCCGCTGGCGACCGAGATGGTCGGGCTGCCGTCAATGGCGCCAGCCCCGCTGAGCGTCAGCGTACCGACATTGACCGCCGTCGTACCGGTGTAGGTGTTGGCGGCAGTGAGAATGACGCTGCCGCTGCTGATCTTCGTAATCCCAAAACCGTTACCGCTCATGGCACTGGAAATCGTCATCGTATTGCCGTTGGAGTCAAGCGTGGCGTTGCCGGTCAGCGCCATGGTGATGCCGCTGCCAACGGCGAAGTTCGATCCCGCCTTCAACGTCGCATTGCCGAGGTTGAAATAAGCGCCCGATGTGCCCGTCGTGCTCCCTCGGTTGATATTCCCGTTCATGGTGAAGAGTGCGCCACCGCTCACGACCAAGTATCCGTTGGCAGTACCGGCGCCTGCGGAACCCATTGTAATGCTGCCAATGTTGGCAATCCCGCCGCCAATACTCAACGACCCCGAGCTGATGCTGCCGCCGCTACTTCTCAAACCCAGCGTGACGCTGTTCACAGTCAACGTGCCGGTGTCGAACAGGAATCTGCCGGTGGAATCGCTACCACCGGCGCCAGTTCTCCCACCGACATTCAAGGAGTTCAACGATACATCGGAAGTACGCCCGGTCAGGTCGACCGTTCCAGAATGGATATAGCCAGTGTTGAACGCCCCATAGGCCACATACATGTTCGCCGTCGTCAACGAGCCTTGACGGCTGCGGATTGTCAGCGTTCCGCTGCCAGGATTATAGAAACTCAGACTGCCGTTAGCACGTCCGCCGGCGCCGAGACCAATCATGATAGTGTCCGCATTGATCGCATTCGAACCAGTGCCAAGCTTAATCACCTCCGTCACGCTGCCGTCCGGTGATTCCGTGGTCAGTGTACCGGCCGTAATCGTACTGTTTTGCGCCAGAATCAGCGTCGATCCGGTTATCGTCCCCACGCCAGTGTCGGAGTCACCGATGCGGAATGTGGCGGTTCCGAGATTGGCAACGAAGTTGGCCAACCCGTTCATGTCAAGTGTGGCCCCGTTGCTGAAAGTGTCGCTTGTGGTATGCCCTCCAATCTGGAAGTTGTTGTTACCGGAGACAACAGAGAAAGACCCCGAGCCACTGACCGTCAATTTCGTTGTTGAGAAGGCGGCGCTATTGAAACCGATGGTCGCCCCGCCGGTAATGCTTAGCGTCCGACCCGATCCGATGGTGATGGTGTTGGCGGATGTGCTGTCGGTCTGCACCTTGAGGCTTGTGGCCGTGAAGCCGGCACCGTTCAGATCCAGCGCGCCAACGTTCGCGCCGCCAGCGGTCGCCCCGAACGTCAACGCACCCGAACCGGCATTGGCAGTCGTAATCTTCAACGTAGCATTATCAATCGTCGTGCCGCCGGTGTAGGTGTTCGCGCCGCCAAGGGTCAGTGTGCCGCCACCCTGGAGAATCAATTGCCCGCTGGTTCCGCTGATAACGCCGTTGAAGCTGGAACTGATCGTGGCCCCCTGGTTCAGTGTGAGTGTACCGGTGCCCAGTGTGATGCTGCCGTTGTTGGTGCCGAAAAGCGCGGCAATGGTCTGGCTCTGGCCGTTCACGTCAAACGTGGCGGTACCGGAGCCGATCGTGACCGTCCCACCCGTAAGTAAGCGATCTGCTCCACCGCTGAGCCGCAGGATGCCGCCATTGATCGTCGTCCCGCCGCTGTAGGCATTCGCGCCGGAGAGTGTCAGCGTGCCACTGCCGGTCTTGGTCAAGCTGCCTGTGCCGCCTATCGTGCCGCTGGAGCTCAATACAAAGGTGGCGGTGTTGAAGTTTGCCGCGCCATTGAGGATCACTGGACCGGAGAGTGTGTTGTTCGCCCCAGATCCCGAGGAGGCACTGACGGTCGAGCCGTCTTGCAGGACCACCGACCATGCGGTGGCCACAGTTTCCGCGTAGAAATCGAGCTTTGCCCCGGTGTCGACGGTAATGCTATTCGCCGACGAACCATTCATGGCAGTAGTGGTCTGGATGGAGAATGTGCCGCTCCCCACTTCAATGCTGCCAGGGTTTGAAACCGTCGCCCCCACCAAGGCAATCGCATTGGCACCGGTCTTGGTCAGCTTGAACCCGCCCATGTTCAGCGTGGGTGTGCTGCTACGGATGTCCCAGCGACTGGTTCCACCGAATGTCGCGTCCCCAACGAGGGTGATCCGGCCAAACACATTGATTTGTTGACTCCCCGAAGAATTGATGATCGCCCCGTTACCACCGACACCTGACCCGCTCACATAGAAAACTTCGGCGCCAAGATTGAGCGTATCCGCGGTCAGCGTACCGCCCACGTCAAGAGCGGCGCCGGAAGAAATCGTGGTCGCGCCCGTGATCGTGCCGAAAGCGGCATTGTTCTGCGCCCTCACCGTGCCGACGTTGATGTAGGTCGCCCCGGTGTAGGTGTTCGCGCCGGAGAGTGTCAGTATACCGGCGCCGGTCTTGGTCAAAGTGCCATTCTCGCTGATCACGCCGGAGAACGTGCCATTGGCACCGCCGCTGCCGATGGTCAATGCGCCTCCGCCGGTCGTGAGACTTCCGGTGCCGGTCACCGAATTGAATGTCTGGTCCTGCCCGTTCATATCCAGCCTGCCGGTGATGGTGATGTCGGTGCCGGACTTGATTCGGTTGGCGGCACCGAACAGTTGCAAAACTCCGGAGCTGATTGTCGTGACCCCGTCGTAGGTGTTCGCCCCGCTCAGAACCAGCAGACCGGTGCCTGCCTTGGTGAGATTGTTACCGGCAATCACGGAACCGATCGTCGTCGTGCTGCCGCTGTTGATTGTAATCGTTCCTCCCGACAACGTGATCGTGCCTGCGGTGAAGTTCGGTTGACCACTACCCACCGTGATTTGGTTGGCGCTGACATCACCGGCGACGTTCACCGTGAAGGAGCCGACGCCGGAGCCGGTCGCAGAGAAGATGGCGTTGTCATTAGCGTACCATTTAGCCAACGGGCTGCCGGTCAGGTCGTAGCTCCAATCCCAGGTCGTACCTGAATCCCACGTACCGGTATTGGCGGCCCAGTAGTTGCCAGCCGGCGTGTCGGTATCGCCGGTGTAGGTCAACAACAGGTTGTTGCCGTTGGCGGTGACGGTGAAATTATTGCTCGGCATCAAGGGGCTGCTGGAAACCACCGTGAATGAGCCAGAATTGAAGGTTCCCAGGAATCCCGTGGTACTCGCCAAGGTCCAGGTGCCGCTTTCGTGCGGACTCCAGTTCGCCGGAGCGTTACCCGACAAGCTATCGATGTTGATTGTGAAGCCGCCGGCGGTGAGGCTGCCTAAGTTCAACTTGCCGTTGATGCTCAACGTGTCATAGTTCACACCCTTGTTCGCTGTCTGGTCCCCACCACCGGCCGTGACAGTGCCAATGTCCCAGACATAATGTCCGCCATTGATGAACGTCACGGTTCCGTTGTTCACGGCCATGGTGCCAATCCCCGTCGTGCCCATGCTGATCGTCCCGCCGACCTTGATGTTGCCCGCGACGTTGAACGTACCCGCACCGCTGCCGGCGAGAAGCCGGTTGCTGGCCAGGTTGAACGTACTGGTGAGGCCCGCCACATTGAACGTCGCGCCGTTGGCGACCGAGATCGTCGGGCTGCCGCTGATCGAGCCCGTGCCGCTCAAAGCCAGGACGCCAGCGTTGATAGTCGTCGCGCCGGTGTAGGTGTTGTTGCCAGAGAGCGTCAGCGTGCCGCCGCCCGCCTTCGTCAACCCGACACCTACACTTCCGCTGATCGTGCCGCCAACCGTCAACGTGCTGTCCGCAATTGTGGCCGTCCGGCTGCTGGCACCGAGCGCCACCGTGCTCGTGCCGAGGTTCAACGCGCTGAGGCTGCCGTTGTCACCGGCGAAGGTGAAGTTGCCCGTCCAGTTTTGCGGGTTGTTGCTGGTAATCTGAACCGCGCCGCCGCTGGTGTTATCAATCGTGGTGCCGTTGGCGATAGTGAACGCGCCGGTGCCGAGCGCACGTGCGCTGTTGATGTTGAGTTGGCCGGTGGTCAACGTGGCGCCGCCGCTGAAGTTGTTAACCCCTGCCAGGCTGAGCGACCCGGCCGAGTTCTTGGTCACGCCCGCCGTGCCGTTGATCGAGCCGACATTCTGGAGGGTGCCGACCTGGAAGCTCAAGTTGCTGATCGGACTGGCCGCGCTGCCGATGTTCTTGCCGCTCATCTCCAGCGTACCGCCCTGAAGGTTGATGGTGGACGTGGTTGTGGTGCCGCCGTCCACGATGTTGGCATTGGAAATGAAGCGGCCACCTGTGATGGTCAACGTGCCGCTCGCCGCTCCCGATCCGGTCTGGGATGCCAACGTGAAGGTATTGTTGACCGTGAACGTTCCACCGCCAATGTTGAGTGTGGCGTAGGCCGTACCCGACCCAGTGTAAGCCTTGGCCGCCATGTTCAGAGTGTTGACAGTGAACGTACCGGTATCAAACGACACCGTGCCAATCGCATCTCCAGAGCCGGTTTGGTTTGGACCTATCGAGCTGATGGTCAGGGTATCTGCGGAGACATCCGCCACATGACCTCGCAAATCGAGCAAGCCAGTGAGATCACCGGTTGTATAGATGTTTGCTATCGCAAGATTCATATCCATCGTCAGGGCCGAATTATTCTTACTCCTGATTGTCACGCTGCCGGAGCTGCCGAAGGTCTGGGAGACAAACTTGAGGGTGCCAGCGGCCTTGGACATACCCACGTAAATGGTGTCGGCATTAATGTCGTTGTTGCCGGTTCCAAGGGTGAGATAACCCGATCCGGGGTTCTGGAGAGTGGAATCACCGATCCGGATGGTCGCCGCAGTGATGGTGGCGGCAGTATTGGACAACTTCAACGTGCCGCTGGCCGTCTGTCCGTAAGCAATCCGCAATTCGCTAATTGGGGTGCCGCTACTACCGAGCGTGACACTGGCCAGCCCGGACAAATCCAGAACGCTGGTGTTGCTCCAATCCGGGTTTCCCTGCGCCAAGCCAACCGTGACGTACGCCGAGGTGTTGGCCACCAACAGCGAGCCGCTACCGGAGATGGTCAGCTTGGAGGTGGAGTGGGTGCCGGTATCTACGCCAACCGTCAGCCCGACGGTCCCATTGATGGTCAGCGTCTCGTTGGCGGCGATGGCGATGGTGTTTGGGGTGGCCGAGTCGCTGTCGTTGACCAAGGCACCGATGTAGCCCGAGCCGAAATTGGCCAGAGTGCCAGCGTTGTAGTTGAAGGTGTCAACGGCCACCGAGCTGCTCCCGATGTTGAAGCCACCCATATTCAATACGCCGCCGTTCAAGTTAATGGTGCTGGCCCCGCTTCCACCGATGATACCGCCCGTCGTTACGTTCAGTGTGCCATTATTGATCGTCAAGACAGCAATATCGGTGGTCGTGGGAGCCGCCATGGAAATGGTCCCGGCATTGAGCGTGCCGCCATTGAGGGTCACCGTCCCCAAGCCATCTAAGTTGGCGACCCCGCTGCCATAACCGATGTAAAGATTGTTAACCGTGACGGAGCTGAGGGTCCCCTTGGCACCAGACCCCATCGAGAAATTCCCGATCCCGCTGGCGGGAGAATACCCCGATGCTTGGGTTTCTCGTCCAACGTACATGGTGTTGATCAAGGCATCGACCTGACCATTGCTAAAATCAACGTTACCCGAGAAATCAGAGCTTTGCGTGGTATCCCTAAGTCCGATGGTAAAGGTTGTGACCGAACCGCCGCCGGAACCACGCAGGGTCAGCGAACCACCGGTGCTATCAAATTGAATTTTAGCGGTGGTCGCCTTGGCCTCGCCCACCAGAATGGTATTGGCATTGATGACATTGGAAATATTACTGAGATAAAGGATTGGCCCTCCCCCTCCATTACCGCCATCTCCTTTGCCCACGTACAACGTTGTTGCCCTGATTGAAGAGTAGTCTGCCAGGTAGAGTCGAGCGTTTTGCGACCTGTTGTCGGCACTCTCGCCAACCGTGAAAGTCCCGACATTGGCCGTAAATGTTCCCAGTGTTCGCATGTCAACCGTCTGTAGTGTGCTTGTGCCGCTTTCCAGCTTGCCGACATAGAAATAGTCGGTGGCATCACCAGTCCCCACCCCTAGTATACCGCCAGTGCCAGTTAGCGTAAGCGCCGTGTCATCTCCTGCAACACCGACATTGAGACCTGTGGTAAGCGTCAAAACCTTCCCGGAGCCGATGGTGATGATGTTGGCGGTCGTCGTGCCGGTCTGAACGGTGAGCGTGGTGAAGGTCCCGTTCGCGCTGGAGAGATTCAATCTGCCGAGGTTGCTGCTGCCTGCAGTCGCGCCGAAAACCAACGCACCCGCTGTCGAGTTGCCGGTCAAGGTGATGGTTCCCTGGTCAATCGTTGTCGTGCCCGTGTAGCTGATGGTGCCGAGGCTCTGCGTGCCCGTGCCGAGCTTGGTTAAGCCCAGATTGGCTCCGCCCGTGATGAGGCCGCTGTAGATACCGCTGCTGCTATTGTTGCCCACTGTCAGCACTGAACCAGCCGCACTGCTGGTCACCACGCCGCCCGCGGCTGCCGCCGAGAGGCCATTGATGTTGACATCGAAACCGGCGAGATCAAACGTGCCGCCGTTGACAACAAGATCATCGCCAGTTGCGTAGGTGACGGCGTTATTCACGCCGGCCTTCAACGTCCCTGCGTTGACGGTGGTGTCGCCGGCGTAGGTGTTGGTGCCGCCGAGAACAAGGATGCCGGTCCCTTCCTTGGTCAAGCCGTGACTGCCGGCAAGGATGGTGTTAATCGTGGCCGCGCTTCCGCTGTTCGAGGTCAACGTCCCGCCGGTCAAGGTGATACTGCCGCCGGTCAGCGTCGGCGCGCCTTGCCGGACCGTGATTCCGTTGGCGGTCACGCTGCCGCTCACGGTCGCCGTATAGGCGAGCGAACCGGCCGTGTCGGCTCCGAAGATCGCGGTGTCGTAGTTCGGCGCACTCGCCGTATTCCAGCTTAACGACCCGCCGGTGCCTGCGGCGTTGTAAGTCCACGCGGGCGTACTGTTGTTCCACGTGCCCGTGCCGCCCGCCGGCGCCCAGTAGGAATTCGCCGATAACGTGCTGCCTGAGAAGGCCAAAGTCAAATAACCGTTCGCGCCGGGCGTGGAGGTCAGGCTAAACGTGCCGCCGCCCATGCTGTTGTTGTTCTCAAAGTCGCTGGTATCCAGGTTAAACGTGCCGCCGCCCGTCGTGAGCGTGCCGGTGGGAGAAGTGGTGGCGATGGTCCACTGGTAGCTGGAATGCGGATTCCAGTCCCGGACACCGCCCTGGCTGGTACCGTTCAACCCGGTAATGGCGATGGTGTAGCTGCCGGTGCTGTTCAGCGTCAGCCTGCCCGTGACAATCTGCTGGTCGAAGTACGTCCACTTATTGGCGTCCTGACTGCCCGTGCCGGCGACCCGATTAACTTCCCACACGTACGTCCCGCCAGCCGTGTAGGTGGCGTTGCCGGAGATGGTGATGCTGCCGGGGCTGCTGCCGGGACTGAGAATGCCACTCAGGATGGTGTCGCCCTTGACGGCGCCGGTGCCATTGAGCACCTGGTTGGCGTTCAATGTGAAGCCCGCCGCCAGACCCGACACATCGAAGACGCCGGCGCTGCCAACCGTGATCATCTGGCTTTGACCAATTGAGCCGGTGTTTCCCAACGACAAGGTACCTCCGCTGATGGTCGTCGCGCCGGTATAGGTGTTGTTGCCGGTCAGCGTCCACGTACTGGAATTGGATTTGGTGACAGCTGAAGTCTTTGAGGAAGTTTGATCACTGATGACACCGGTGACGGAGTTGTTCGGATTGGTGCCGTCCAGAACCCACGTGTAATCGTATTCGTTCACCGCACCACCCGTAAGGCTGCCCAGAGACAGCGCCGCGGTGGTGGGGTTTAAGGTGATGCTGCCGCTGCTACCGCCGGCAGCGCGTAGATTGGCAATATAGAGGCTGTAGCTGTTGCCTCCGGTGATATTGTAAGTGGCATTGCCTACGGCGCTGTTGCCAATCGTGCCGTTCAGTTGAATTATGCCGCCGCTGCCTGAGCCGCCGTTATTGTTTACGTCAATTGTGGTCACGATGCTGCTGTTGCCCGTCAGGGCGTTAAGCAGCGGGATGGTGCCGCCGCCATCAATGTGAAATTGGAGATTGGGTGTCGTGACGCCGGTAACGGTATTGATCGCACCGCTGCCGGTAGCGCCGGCGTTGGTCACGAGCAGGGTGGTGCCCGTGCCGCCGTTGATCGTGATCACCGACGTGCTGGAACTCGCGCCGCTCATCACGAGCGTGCCGCCGCTGATTGTCGTCGCGCCGGAATAGGTGTTGTTGCCGGAGAGGGTCAGTATGCCCGCGCCGGACTTGGTCAATGAGCCGGTGGTGGCGGCCGTGTTGTCGGTGGTAATCGTCAGCGCGTTGCTCACGTCAATGCCACTGCCAGTCGCTGTGACCAGTTGCCACGGGGAACTGATCGTGGCCCCCGTGCCGGCGTATCGCAACACGCCGCCGCTCAACGTCAACGTGCCGCTCGAAGCTGAGAGCGAGCCAAGACCGCCAGCGCCACTCGCGTTGATGGTACCGACACTGAGGGTGCCGGCACTGATCGTCGTGCCGCCCGTGTAGGTGTTGGCACCGGAGAGGGCAAGTGATCCGCTGCCAGTCTTGACCAGGGCAAGTTTGTTCTCGTTCGCGCTCGCCCCGCCAAGCGTGCCGCCGTAGGTGTCCGTGCCGCTGACGATGTTCAGCGACAGAGTAGAGACGCCGGCGTTGCCGCCAACGACCGCGTTGGCCGTGCCGCTGCCGGACGTGAGCAACCCGGCCAATTGCTGGTCGCGCGCGCCGCCGCTGTCGCCGAGTTGAAGTCTACCGCTGTTGGCGCTGTCGCCCAGTGTGACAGTCGTACCGGTGGGCAGCCGATTATTGGCGCCGGATATAGTCACCGATCCGTTTTTGATCGCCGTGCTGCCCGTGTAGACATTCGCGCCGGAAAGCGTCAACGCACCGGTGCCCACTTTAGTGAAATTGGCCACGCCATTAACGCCGTTGCTCATCGTGCCTAAAAACGTCGAGTCGTGATTATTCCCTCCGACTTCAACATTCAGCCCGGTTAAGGCGCTTCCCGCAAAGATCGAACCGCCCCCCGCCAGCGATCCTAAATAGGCTGTCCAACTCCCAGTGGAACCACCACTAAGAATGCCGTCAATAGTCCAGTCCGCCATGGCGCTGGTGGACGTGCCGGCGTTGCTGCGCCAGCGACCGCCGGACTGAATCGTTATGTCACCAGCAAACGCTGACCAATTGCCGGTCAAATTGCTGGTGGCAGCTGTCCCGGCGAGGATGAAACTCCCCGACCCGGTGGCGTTATTGGCGAGGGTGTATGTGCCGCTCTTGTCGAGCAGCAGCGTTCCGGCGTTAATGGCTACTGGACCGGTGAAGCTGAGCGTACCACTGAGCCTGAGCCTCCCTGAGCCGCTCTTGGTAATGCTGCCAGTGCCATACAGGATGCCAGCAAGAGTAAGACCGCCGGTGGCTTGGCTGACATTCATGGTGTTTCCGGCCGACAAGGTCATGCCATTGCTCATGGTGACCGTCACGGTGCCCAATTGCTGGATACCACCACTCAAGGTCAGTGTCCCGCCAGTGCCTTGGCTGATGGCGTAAGCCGCCGTGCTGGCGGTAAACGTCAGGCCGCCGACAGACGTGAACGTGCCTGTATTCAATGAGGTACCGCTGGTCCCGCCGGCGCCGAAGCTCAGTGTGGCGCCGTTAGCAGGGTTTCCATCGGGATTCCAGTTTGCCGGTGTGCTCCAACTGCCACTGCCGTTAGCAGCGCCGCCGTCCCATGTGCCCGATGCCGCCTGAGCCTGGTTGGCGATCAGAAAGCCGATAGTCAGCGCGACGACCAGCGCGCGGACGGGAAGCGTGGGACGTAGGGGAACGTAGAACGTAGAACGTGGAACGTAGGAGGTGGGACGTAGACGCTGGTTGAACACGGATCGAAGCAGGTCGGTGATTCTGCGGAAGGTTCGTATTGTCTTCATGAATTTGAAACCCTTTTGTTCAGATGGTAATTTGGCACCCGCTATTGCTACTTCTTAATCATACTCCTCCCCCAACCGAAAATCAATGAGAAGAAAGTTCGTGTTTCGTCGCTGGAAAGATAGAAACGGTTTGATGTGAGGAGGAAGAAGGATCATTAACCACCAAGATCACCAAGATCACCAAGGGCACCAAGGGCACCAAGAAAGTTGGATAGACACTATCCGAAAAGGTATTTGAAACAGAAACACCGCAAACAAAGGGCTTTCATGGGTAGGGCGAGGCGTCCCCGCCGAGCCGGAGCAAGTACTGGCCTCGAAATGCGACAGAAATGAACGAAGTTCTCTCTTGGCGCCACACAAAGGCATTCATTTGCTCCGGCTCAGCCGGAGGCTTCGCCCTACCTGAAACTTTTCAAACAGGGTCTAAATAGTAAATATCCGCCCGGTCGGCTGGCAGGGCACGCTGTCCTCTGACTGCTGACTCCCCAACTTCGCTCTGCGAGCTTCGCAGGGCACGCTGACTGCTTCAACGGACTATAATCACAGTCCCGGCGAGCGTTCTGAACACTATTCGACTGTTAGCAACATCGTCTATGGCCAGGAACGTACCTGATTCACCCGGCAAGCTCAGAGGGATACTCGACGGGCCGGAGTAGGTCGCGTAGGTGAAGAGGACCTTGCCGTTCATCTCCTCAGTCCCGATGCCTCCAAGGTTCAATACCAGGCTGTCGGGAAGAGTCAGGAGTCCGCCAACTCCGACCTGATCGTCCGTTGAATCCCAGTCCAGCGCCGCATCGAGCGCGACCGTCATATTGCCGCCAACATTCAGCGTGCCGGCACCGGCTGTGCCCGGCGTCAATGCGGCGCCGGTCTCAACCGAGACATCGCCGCCAACGGTGCCGGTGCCGCCAAGCCTGGCACCGCTCGTGACGGTGACAAGCCCGCTGCCCGTGCCTGAACCACTGGTGTTCTCGACCAACAGCGTGCCCGCGCTGATGGTCGTGCCGCCGGAGAAGCTGTTGGTGCCGCCCAGCGTCAGTACACCCTCGCCCTGCTTGGTCAGACCACCACCGGTGGAGCCCGAATCTTCAGTGAGGGCCGCCGCGATTGTGATGGTGAACGTGCCGGTATCAATCTTTGCGCCGCCGCTTTGGACGTTGGCCGAGAACCCGGTCACAACAGGCATGAAACCGGTGTTGCTCTGCCCAGCCTTCAGCGTACCGCCGTTGAAGTAGAACGCGCCGGAGCTGGTGCTCGTTCCTGTGGCTGCCGTCATCGTGACGCTTCCGGCTGTGAGGGTACCGCCGTTCAGGTTGTAAGTGCCGGTGTGCGTATTGCCTGAATTGGCACCCGCCAGAGAGATCGCGCCAGCACCGAGGTTCACAGTCGAGGTGTCTCCCTGAGTGACCGTGCCTTTTGCGTTGTAACCGGAATCCGTAGCCAAAGACAACGAGGTGGCGCTGAAGGTGGCGGTACCGGTCAATGTCAGCGTGCTCGCTACCGGGGGTGAACTGGAGTTTCTCTTGCCGATAGATGCCGCCCCGCTGATCACCATCGACCCGCCGGAAAGATTGACGGCACCTATGCCGTTGCCGAGACCGGTCGCAAGACTCAGCGAGGTGCCGGTGGTCGTGCCATTTGTTTGGTTCATCGTGCCGCTCGCATTGGTGCCATTACCGGCGTTAATGGCTCCAAACGTACTGGTCGCGGAACTGTCATACTGTAACACGCCGCTATTGTTGTTGGCGCCGAGCGTCAGGGCTGCGCCGGTGGTCGGGTTTATCGCGCCGGTACCGGACACTACCAGCCTGCCGCCGCCTTGAACAACCGTCGCACCGCTGTAGGTGTTGTTGCCACCCAACACGAGCGTCTCGGCGCCGGTCTTGAGCAACCCGATGCCAGCGCCGGCAATCACGGCAGTGATCGTACCGGGATTGGCGTTTTGATAGAACTCGCGCGACCCACTGCCGCTCATCGTAATCGTCCCATACACCGTCCCGACATTCTGCAACTGGCCAGCCGAGTAAGTGAGCGTGTCAATAAATATGCCGCTGCTGCTGATGTTGTGGCCGGCCATGTTGAGTGTCGCCCCGCTCAGGGTCAACGCGGCCGTCGTGGTGCCGGCGCCGCCCAGCCTGGTGACGTCGCCGCTCATGGTGATGGAGGAACTCCCGCCAAAGATCAGATACCCTCTGCCAGTACCACCGGCCGCCGTCGCGCCGCCCATTTGAATGCTGCCGATGTTTGCAATTGCGGTTCCGCTGATACTCAACGTCCCCGTGTCGGTACCACTGGCACCATTGTCATATCCCAGGTTGACACTAAACACATCTAACGTACCGGTATCGAAGAAGAAGTTGCCGGTGGACGTACCACCGGAAGTTCGTCCCCCAATGTTCAAAGTGCTCAAAGACAGGTTGGCGATATGACCGGTCAAGTCCACTGTGCCAGTCACTGTTTGACCCGTCGTCGCCACTCCGTACCCGACGTTCATGGCTGCCCGGCTGCCCACCCCGGTCTGGCCTTGAAGCGTGAGCGTGCCGGTGGTGGTGTTAAAACTCAAGCTGGACGTTCCACGTTCGTCACCGCCCAGGCTGATGGTACCGGCGTTGATGGTGGTTAGGCCACTGCCAAGTTTCATCACTTGAGTTACGCCGCCATCCTGAGACGACACTATTAACCTGCCAGCGGTAATAGTGCTGTTGTTGGCAAGGATCAGCGTCGAACCTGCCGCCGCACTGCCACTACCGTTGGCAGTATCACCAACGCGGAAGGTCCCTGTACCGAGGTTCGCGACAAAGGTGGCCAGCCCATTCATATCCAACGTGGCGCCGTTGCTGAAACCGGAGGCGGTGTTGGCGCCAATCTGAATATTGACATTGTTGCCGGAGCCAGCAGAAAACGCGCCCGAACCGGTCAGTGTCAGCTTGGTCGTGGTGTTGGCTGCACTGCTGTAACCGATGGTCGCCCCGCCGGTGATTGACATCATATTGCCCGAGCCGATGGTGATGGTGTTGGCCGACGGGATGTTGTTCTGGACGTTGAGCGAGGTGAACGTGCCCCTGGCGTTGGAGAGATCCAGGTTGCCGACGTTGGCGCTGCCAGCGATCAAGCCGAAGGTCAGCGCGCCCACGGTCGAGTTACGGGCCAGGGTCAGTGTGCCTTGGTCAATGACGGTCGCGCCGGAATAGGTCAGTGTGCCGACGTTCAAAGTGCCGCTGCCAAGCTTGACCAGCGAGAGCGTGCCACCGTTATCCTGAAACGCGGCGCTAATCGTGCCTGTGCTGGTCTCGTTGACAGACACCGTAACGGTGCTGCCACTCAAGGCATTTTCAATCATCCCGCCGCTGATATTATAGCTGCCGCTGTTCAACGTCAGGTTATTCGCCGCGACCTGCAACGTACCGGCACTCATCGTCAGAGCACCACTACTCAGGGCGGAGGCGTTGCCCATTCGCAGCCAACCGCTGGTGAGCGTGGCACCACCGCCAAAGGTGTTCGCGCCAACGAGCGTCAGCGTACCGGTTCCGCTCTTGTTTAAGCCCACGCTGCCGGCAATCACCGAGGTAATCGTGCCGGTCAGACCGCTCCCGACGAAAATGCTGCCGGTGTCGGCCGTTATCGTCCCGGTCCCATAGCCCAACGTCAACGTGCCACCGGCGATGGTGACCGCCGCCCCTGATTGCGTGATCGACACACCGTTGGCCGTCACGCTGCCGCTGATGGTCGCCACGAACGTGCCCGTCCCCGCCCCCGTCGCGGAGAAGATGGCGTTGTCCGCGATGCCGGTGTTCCACTGCAACGACCCACCGTTGTTATTCGAATTGTACACCCAGGTCGACGTGCCAGTGCTCCAGGTGCCATTCCCCGGTCCCGCGACGGCCCAGTACGCATTGCCGGCCGTCGTCGTGATGCTCCCGTAGTTCAACGTCAGGGTGCCGGCCCCGGCGCTTACTGTAAACGTGCCATTGCCCAAGCTGGTCGTGGTCAACCCGGAGGTGTCGATATTGAATGACCCGGCATTGAAGCCGATTGTCCCGCCGCCACTGGCCAAGGTCCACGAACCGCTGTTATGAGGGTTCCAGCCGGCAATCCCGCGACCGCCCAAATCTGCAATGCTGATGGTAAACGAACCGGTACTAAGTCCGCTGAAATCCATCTTTCCGCCACCCGTGAGAGTCAATGCGTCGTAGGCGGTTCCAGCCGTGCCGTTGAACGAGCCGATTTCCCAGAGATACCGGCCGCCAGCTCCGAACGCGATAGTGCCCGTGTTGAGCGTACTAATCGTCCCGCTGCCACCGGGGCTGATGACGCCTTGATTGCCCAGCGTGACTTTACCCACCACCGTGCCGACGCCCTGCAACGTCTGGCCAGTGAGGGTATAACCGCCGGTCAAACTGCCGACGTTGAATGCCGTCCCGGTGTTGATGGTAATGGTGGCGCTGCTGCCGATGCTACCCGTCGAAGCCAGCGTCAACGTCCCGCCGGTGATCGTCGTGGCCCCGGAGTATGTGCTCACACCGGAGAGTACCCACATACCCGAACCGGACTTGGTCACGGAGGTAATCGAACCAGTTCCATCCCGGATGATGGTGGCCATGGTGTTGTTGCCCGTTTGCGTGCCAGTCAGCGTGAGCGTGCGTGCTCCCGCACCAGTAACCGTAATCGAACCGGTATTGCCAAACGTCAACGTACCGGAACCAGAAACGTCAATGTAACCACCGTTGGCGCCGAGGGTGAACAACCGGTCCGTCGTGGTTGTGACACCGGTGTATTGGAGTGTACCGCCGTACAGCACGAGGTTCGCAGCCTGACTGCCGGAATCGCCGATGCCGCTGGCGCTGCCACCGCTCGTCAAAGTGGCCACACTGAGCATCCCAGCCGTAATCGTCGCGCCACCACTAAACGTGTTATTACCGGACAGCGTCAAGACCGCAGAGCCGGTCTTCGTCAGACCGTAGGGAGTCGCCCCGTCCACCAGGACGCCGGTAAATGTGGTGTCTTGCACCGTATTTATCGTCGTGTTATTGACCAGCGTTCCGCTGCCGTTGAGAGTAATGTCGCCAGTGCCGACCGAGGCTTGGCCAAGCTGGACAACGGTGCCGTTGGATTTGCCGAGACTAATATCAACACCGACCGGCGTCGAAATCACTCCTGCACCCAATGACGAGAGAGTTCCGCCTTGCAGGTAGAGAACCTGACTTCCCGTTGTTGCGACGTTGTTCATCGTCGTAAAACGCAGCGTGCCACCCGTGAGATACAAGTACGCATAGGCCGTGTTCGCCGAAGTGCCCATGTTGATGGTTGTGATATCCGAGTTGCTGTCGGCAGTACTGCCGGTCTTAAGTGTTCCCGTGCTGGAACCGGTGCCTCCTTCTTTGGCGCCACCGACTGCAAGATTCA
>Ga0247841_10000714_pt1 | contig 83851 bp, 66 predicted proteins | sample LaCruzMarch2015__2_FD_192410 | JGI IMG/M metagenome (GOLD analysis project Ga0247841, IMG submission 192410) | Freshwater microbial communities from meromictic Lake La Cruz, Castile-La Mancha, Spain - LaCruzMarch2015_18m | ecosystem: Environmental > Aquatic > Freshwater > Lake | place: Spain... | reverse complement strand
CTGAAATTTGCCTTGAGTTGAGGGGGTCTGTTTTTAAAAGTGCAAAATAAATCAACAATATGCCTGATTTTCTGACAGTTTCAAATCAACAACATGGAAATCAGGTTTTAGTCGGATAATAGTGATATAATAATTTACTTCATTTTCCGGTTCCTGCGCCCAGAGCTGAATTGTCCAGATTCCTTCACTTCCCCATTCAGGATGAAATACAGCCCTGATGGAATCGAGGTTAGTGACATTTCTGAGTTGATCGGCAGCCTCGTAGTTCTTGTATCCCCCGATTGGTTCGGGAAGTTCAATATTCAGCGTATAGGTTTTACCAATGTTCCCTGAAAAAGCGGAATCGGTTTCATAGATTCCCGAAATCCCCGGAACCGTTTCATTCAGCGGATAGATATTACTTCCATCCGTCAGTATCATCATGGCATTTACAACTCCCGGGGCCGGTTCATTATAGAAATAGCTGGCAGTACTGGTAAGGGCGACACGGTATGGGCCTGATTCAGTGGCAATACTGCCATCGACAACTAACCTGGAGTAAGTGCTGTCGAGTTTTACATCGATTTTCTCGGTACAGGCCAGAAAAGAACAGACAATGATCAGGTTGAGAATAATATTTTTAATCATTATTAAAATGAAAATTAAAAGTTACAGACGGTGTGATTCCAAAAAGGTAAACTTTTTCGGCATAAGTGATATTAGGGTCCAGGTTGTCCTGAACAAAGTTAACTGACCAGGTATTATGACGGTTATAGACATTATAGACCGAGAGATTAAGGTCCCAGTTGAATTTCCTGCCCGGTTTTTGTTTCCCGGCGAAAGTCACAGAGAGGTCAAGGCGGTGATAATCCTGGTAACGGTAAGCATTACGGTCGGAATAGATCGGGATGATATTGCCTCCGATTACAGCTCTTCCGGTGGGAAATGTCACCGCTGCTCCCGTGGCATAGATCCAGTTTGCCGATACCGACCACCGCTTACTGATGTTATAATTGAGGACGATGGAGATGTTATTAGGTTTGTCATAGGGAGCGGGGTATGGATTACCGTCGTTGATTTCTTTAATCTGCCTGAAAGTCCGGGAATAAGTATAGCTGATCCATCCGCTGAACTTTTTTTCATTCAGTCGCACAAGAAATTCGATCCCATATGACCAGGCTTTACCGGTACGGATTTCACCCTCCATCTTATTGTTTAAAAGCAATTGGGCAAAATCTTTGAAATCGATAACATTCTGCATCCATTTGTAATAGGCTTCGACCGAAGTCTCAATCGTGTTCCTGCGTAAATTCCGGAAATAGCCCAGCGCTACCTGGTCGGCAATCTGGGGTTTTACATTCGGGCTCGCGGGAAACCAAATATCGAGAGGAGTCCCGACCGTTGAATTCTGGGCAAGTTGGAGGTACTGCAGGGTGCGGGAATAACTCGCCTTGATCGATGATTTTTCGTTGAAATCATACAAAAATCCGAGACGCGGTTCAACTCCCACATAATTTTGATAGATGACGCCGGATTGATAAACAGTGGAATCGATCACTTTGTAGTTCGAATCATAATGGAAAACGGTTCCCGGTCCGACATTTTGAAACATAGAGAACCGCAATCCGTATTTTATAGTTAAATGACTGCCAAGATGTTGTTCATTACCGGCATAGATCCCGTATTCAATCGCATAATTGTTTGGGATTTTAACGCTTCTAATAACCGTTTGGTCGCCGATGCCCCGGGCAAGTCCGGGATTAAACATGTGGTACGTTATGCCGGCACCAAACCGGATGGTGTTTTTGGTATTCAGATAATAACTGAAATCACCTTTAACTCCGATGTCGCGGAGACTTGACAGCCATTCGAATGAGTTGGTCTCGCCGGTCGGTGTACCAAGATAGTACCGGTAGTTTGTATAGACCGCAGAAAAATTTGAAAAAAGTTGCTTCGAGAAGAGGTGATTCCACCGGAGGGTTGCGGTTTCATTCCCCCACCGCATGCTGGCGAAATTATTTTTAAAGACATCGCGGCCAAAGTAACCGGAAAGAAAAACCTGGTTGTTGTCATTGATCCGGTAGTTGATCTTTGCATTCAGATCATAAAAATACAGGCGGTTATCACGCAGTGCCTTTTCAGAGGATAAGGGAAGAAAGATATCCGCATAAGTTCGTCGTCCGGAAACCATAAAAGAACAACGGTCCTTAACGATAGGACCTTCCACGGTAAGGCGGCTGGCAATGATTCCGATGCCGCCGTTTACTTCAATTTTTTTCGAATTACCTTCAATCATACGAATATCCAGGACAGAGGCGAGTCGTCCGCCGAAGGCGGCAGGAATATCTCCTTTATACAGTTTCACATCCTTGATCGCATCATTGTTAAATACCGAAAAAAATCCCATGAGGTGAGAAGCGTTGTAAACGGTAGCTTCATCCAGGATAATCAGGTTCTGATCCGGAGCGCCTCCTCTTACACTGAATCCACTGGAACCCTCTCCAACCGACTGAACTCCCGGTAACAGCTGGATTGCTTTGATGATATCCACTTCACCCATCAGAGACGGGATTTTCTGAATGGTCTTTATGTCCATTTTGAAAACGCTCATCTCCGGCGTTAATACATTCTTATCATCTTTTTCGCTGGTGATCTCAACTTCGCCGAGGGTTTCATGATAGGGTGCCAATTCAATATGAAGCGTGGTGTTTTTTTTGAGATCAATCGCTTGCAGGAAGTTGGAATACCCGATATAGGAAATGACTAAGTTGTAGCTGCCCTCCGGCAGGGTAATGGAATAATTTCCATAAAGGTCGGATGCAGTTCCTGTATTCAATTCCTTTATGAAGACGGTTGCTCCGACCAGTGCTTCTCCGCTTGATTTATCGGTAATCTTACCATTGACCGTAAACCGGTTTTTATTATCCACCGACTCGGAATGACCATTCGTGATGTTTAAGGATAGCAGCAGAAAGAAAAAATACCAGAACTTGTTTATCATTCGGGGTTTTAAGGGATGCAAAGACTATTTTCTGATGATCCTGAATTCACCATTCTCATTGAGCTTGATGATCCTGGAAGGCTTAACATCCATGAATTCACCATGGTAAAGGGAAACTATATAGTCGACTTGGTTTGAAATTTCTTTAGAGATATCTTTATAGACCAGGGGCGTCGGAGAACCGGAAACATTTGCCGATGTGGAAACGATAGGTCTCCCAAGCGCATGAATCAAAGATTCACAGAACTTATTATTTACGATCCGGATAGCGATGGTATTGTCTTCGCCAATCACATTTTTTGGAAGGTTTTTACCGTTTGGAAAGATAATAGTTAAAGGAGTGTCCACATTTTTTATCAGGTCCCAGGCTATTTCCGGAACTTTATCAACATAAAGCGATAACTTTTCAGGGTCGTCCAGGAGGATGATTAAACTTTTACTTTCCATTCTTTTTTTCAACAGGTAAACCTTCTCTACCGCGGTATCATTCAGAGCATCACATCCGATTCCCCAAATTGTATCGGTCGGATAGAGAATTGTTCCGCCTCTTTTCAATACTTCCAGACACTTCAGGATCTCATCTTCCATCAACATATTTAACATCTTGCAATCAATTTATCTATTGAAAGGGATAATGCGCACCGGAAATGTTTTTCCGGACATTGTTCAAGGCCATGCAAACCACAAGGTTTACAGTTTAATTTTTCATCAGTCTGAAGCGTAACCGAATCATCTGATAAGGGTCCAAAACCAAATTCCGGAACGGTAGAACAAAAAACAGCAGTTACCGGTGCATTAACGGCAGAGGCCAGATGCATCGGAGCCGAATCGTTGGTAAAATTCATCTTTGCCTTACTCATAAGGGCTGCCGACTCAAGGAAAGTAAATTCCCCGGCCAGGTTCTTGCAGAATCCCGATCCGGATTGAATGCGGATTTGTTCGCAAAGCGCATGATCGGATATCGAACCTAAGAGGTAGATCATGCAGCCGGGAGGAATCATCCGGATGAATGATATCCATTGCCGGGCTGGATATTGCTTTGTAAACCACAGGGAGGCAGGGGATATGGTATAATATGTCCCTGTCGTGTAAGGTTCAACCCGTTTTATATTTTGGACGGTAGGATATAATTTCGGTTTGGCAGAGCCTGCATCGGTAAGCGGGGCTATCAAGGATAAATTCCGCTGAGTTTCGTGCATCGAATCGTTTATGATATGAGGTACCCGGGTGGTGAAGAGAGATGAAACAGGATTCTTATCAAAACCGATCTTCATCTTTGCTCCGGAGAATGCCGTCATTAATCCTGTCAGAAGGAAACGCTGGATGTTTACAATAAGATCATACCTGGCATTCCAAACCCGGTGCATCAGTTTATCAAAATTCATCAACGACCGTGAACTTTTGTCCCAGATCAGTACCTCATTAAGAAAAGGATGGCCGGTAAAAAGGGTTTCATTTCCCTTTTTCACCAGAAGGTCAAGTTTTGCTTCCGGGAAGGCAGCATGAAGTTTTTCAACTACCGGTGTCGCCAGGATTACATCCCCGATGGATGCGGATTGTATGACAAGGATCTTCTTCATGGATCAAACGGGAACATCAAATTCACGAAGCGCCTGGTTAAGGGAGGTTTTCAGATCGGTCGATTCTTTCCGTTTCCCGATGATAAGGGCGCATGAAATCTGATAGTCGCCTGCCGGAAACGTTTTTTTTGTCGTTCCGGGAATAACGACGGAACGGGGAGGAATGACTCCGGTATATTCAACAGTACGGCTTCCGGATACATCGAGAATTTTCGAAGATGCCGTCAATACCACATTTGCTCCTAAAACGGCTTCCTTTTCAACCCTGACACCCTCTACGATAATCGACCGGGAGCCGATAAAACAATGATCTTCAATTATTACCGGAGATGCTTGTACCGGCTCAAGAACTCCGCCGATCCCAACACCTCCGCTCAGGTGAACATTTTTCCCTATCTGTGCGCAGGAGCCTACGGTAGTCCAGGTATCGACCATTGTTCCCTGGTCGACATAAGCGCCAATATTAATGTAAGAAGGCATCATGATCACTCCTTCGGCAATGAACGATCCGTAGCGGGCAATGGCATGGGGAACCACCCTGACACCTTTGGAAGCAAAATCGCGCTTTAACGGGATTTTATCATAGAACTGAAAAGGACCGATCTCAATAATTTCCATTTTCCGGATCAGGAAATAGAGGATCACGGATTTTTTAAGCCACTCATGGGTAATCCATTCACGCCCGATTTTTTCTGCAATGCGGAGCGATCCCTGGTCGAGCATCTCTACGGCCATCTGGATCGATTGCCGGGTCTCCGGTTGATTCAGTAACTCGCGGTTTTCCCAGGCTGATTCTATGACTTCACGATGCAAAGTTGTCAATGAGATGCGGTTTAAGCATCCAAAATTAGCTAAAATTTCAACTTCTTTGTAACTTTGCACCGATTTTGGAACATGGGAAGAATCATCGCCATCGATTACGGACAGAAACGTACAGGACTTGCCACAACTGATGAGGCAAATATTATTGCTACGCCGATCGGGACTGTCAGTACCCAGGATGTGATTACCTTTTTACATGAGTTTACCCGGGCAAACCGTGTTGATTGTTTCGTGGTGGGAGAACCCAGGGATTTCAATAATAAAGCTTCACAATCGGCAATCTTTATTGAGCCTTTTGTTAAGAGGTTGCATAAGGAATTTCCGGGTATCCGTATTGAAAGGATGGATGAACGATTCACATCACTGATTGCTACACGGGCGATTCGCGAAGCTGGAATCAAAAAATTTAAGCGCCGGGATAAAGCGCTTGTGGATTCCGTCAGTGCTACCCTGATCTTACAGTCATATATGGAGTCCGGAAAACACAGCGATCTGAAAAGTCTTCGTGATGAATGAAAAAATACCATTGATAAAGACCATCTGTTAAAATCGAAACCCATGATTCTGCCAATCGTTGCTTATGGGCATCCGATCCTGAAAAAAGTTGCCCGGGAAATTCCAGAGGATTATCCCGGTTTGAAAGATTTTATCACCGACATGTGGGATACTATGTATCAGGGTGATGGAGTGGGTCTGGCTGCTCCGCAGGTCAATCGTTCGATACGATTAATAACCATAGATGCGACTCCATACAAGGAAAAATATCCCGAGGTGGGAGAATTCAAAAAGGTTTTTATCAATCCAATGATTTACAAGGCAGAAGGAGTGGAGTTTTCATTTAATGAAGGATGTTTAAGTATTCCGGGAATACGGGAAGATGTAATGCGTAAACCTGCTATTTCCGTACGTTATCTTGATGAACAATTTCAGGAACACGATGATCGTTATGAAGGAACGATCGCCCGTGTATTTCAGCATGAATATGATCACCTGGATGGATTTTTGTTTGTCGACCGTATCTCGAACTTACGAAAGATCTTACTTGCAGGAAAATTAAATGATATTTCGAAGGGGAAGGTCGATGTTGATTATAAGATGATGTTTCCATCGCTCAAAAAGGGAAGAAGATAAATAAATAAATATTTGAATATATGAACTTGACAAGAACATTAGGATTTTTACTTATTGCAGTAACTTTTTCTGTTGTTACGGGGTGTAAGCCTTCGCGTGAAAAATCGATTGCTGAGATTACCAGTCTTGAAAAACGTCTTTTCTCTCCCGACGCTATGAGTTTCGATAAGATAAAAGCCGACAGTCTGATGAACCTTTATACTGACTTTATCGATGCACGTCCATCCGACAGCATATCTCCCGGCTACCTGTTCAAGGCTGCCAGTCTATCCATGAATGCGGGCGACGGGAAAAAAGCCATTGATTTGTTCGAAAGATATCTGAAAAATTATCCCGATGGGAAGAATGCAGGCCTGAGTATGTTTTTTAAGGCTTTCATCTATGAGAATATGCTAAGAAACCTGGATAAAGCAAAAGAGACCTATCTTTTATTCATTGAACGTTATCCGGAAAGCGACTTTGTAAAAGATGCGCAGATGGCGCTTCAGAATCTTGGAAAGACACCCGACCAGATTGTCAGGGAGTTTGAAGCTAAAAGAAGGGCCGATAGTACAGAGATGGCGGAAGCTCAGGCAAAGGAGCAGAAGTCAAAATCCAAACGTAAATAAATTACTTAAGAAGGGTTTCCAGGACGGTTGAAAGTTCCGAGGGGGAAATTTCCCCAAAAAGGCGTCCTTCTATGCTGTAGGATATTTTTCCCCGCTGTTCCGATACGATAATGGCAATTGAATCGGATTTTTCAGTAATTCCTGCTGCTGCGCGATGACGAAGTCCATAATAGGATGGGATGTCGGGTTTGTTTGATATTGGTAAAATGCAGCGGGCAGCCCGGATGTTATCCCCAACAATGATCACGGCACCATCATGGAGGGGGCTGTTCTTAAAAAAAATGGTTTCCAGCATGACCTCCGATACCCTGGCATCGATAACCTGTCCCGTTGCAACATAGGGATTCAATTCATGCTGGCGGGCAATTACAATCAAGGCCCCTGTGTGGGTCTCCGCCATCTTCTGACAAGCTTTAACGATCTTATCCACATTCAGATTGATCGAGTTGCTGACCCTCAACTTCCAGAACAGAAAACGTCGGCGCTGGTTTTTAATGATTCTCGTGTCTCCCAGAAGTAAAAGAACCTGACGTATTTCGGGCTGAAAAACGACAACCAGGGCGATCACGCCAACGCTGATAAACTGACCGAGTATTTCTGTCAGCAATTGCATTTGTAAAGCCCGCACTATCTTCCAGATAAGGTAAACCGCAAGGAGTCCGATGAAAATCCGTATTGCGGCAGTTCCCTTAACAAGATGATAGAGTTCATATAAAAGAATTGCGAACAATACGATATCGATGATATCGACAATCCGGAAGCTGAATAATCCTGCGATGAGCATTTATTTTGCGTATGTCAAAATTACATTTAAACCGTCAACCCTCAACGGGCAATCCATAATGTCACTGATAACTGATCAGTGACAACCAATTAAGCTACTTTTCGCAAATTTACCAATTTTTCATCATCCCGACAAGCCTGATTGCCTGCATGGCTTCTTTGACATCATGAACGCGTAAGATATCGGCACCTTTTATCAAGGCAATGGTATTCAGGATGGTCGTACCATTCAGGGCTTCTTCAGGGGAGGTTTTCAACACGCGATTGATCATCGATTTACGTGAAAAGCCAACCAAAATCGGATATCCCAGTGATTTGAATTCCTCAAGACGGGCAAGCAACCGGTAATTGTGATCATCTGTTTTTCCAAATCCGAATCCCGGGTCTATTATAATTTGCTGAAGACCGGCCATCCGGCACCTGGCAGTTTGTTGCTCAAAAAAGTAGATAATTTCTGCCACAACATCGGAATAAATGGGATTCTCCTGCATATTATCCGGATTCCCTTTCATATGCATCATGATGTAGGGAATATTCAGCGTGGCAATCGTTTCAAACATTCCCTCCTTAAAGCGACCGCAATAAATATCGTTTATTATATCGGCTCCATAGCTGACAGCGGCCTTAGCCACAAATGGACGAAAAGTATCAACTGACAAAATGCATTCCGGGAAACGAATCCGGATTGCTTTCAGAGAGGGGACAAGCCGTTCCAACTCAATTGTCTGACTGACCACTTCTGCCCGGGGGCGGGTCGATACCGCTCCGATATCAATAATGGAGGCTCCCTCAAGAAGCATCTGTTCTACTTTCATTAATTGCTTATCAATAGCGGTAAAATTACCACCGTCATAAAAAGAGTCGGGGGTGAGATTTAGTATTCCCATAACGACCGGAGTTGTCAGGTCTAATTTCTTTCCGGAACAATATAAAGTTCGCACAGCGTCTCAGTTTTAGCAAAAATAAGAAATATCCCGTTGGAAACAGGTAGTAAAAATCCTTGTTAAATCCGGCCGGAAACATAAATTTTTGTTATTTTTAACCTCAAATTACTCAACGTACTCTTCAATTCATGGAATCTAACCCGATCACTGAAAGGCAATTTGAATTCGTTATTGGAATATGTCGCAATGTATTCCTGAATAAAATGAAGGATTACGGCACATCGTGGAGAATATTACGGACGACTTCCATTACAGACCAGATCTATATAAAAGCCCAACGAATCAGGAGTATCGATGATAAGGGTTCCCATAAAATAGCCGAAGGGATCAGACCCGAGTATATCGGCATTGTAAATTATTCAATCATTGCCCTGATCCAGCTTGAACTTGAATCAGAGGAAGACCTTCTTCTTCCTCCGGACAAAGGTCAGGCCTTTTACGACAAATTTATTTATGCTGCCAGGGATCTGATGCTTGATAAAAACCATGATTATGGAGAAGCCTGGCGGAATATGCGTTTGAGTTCATTGACAGATATTATTCTCATGAAACTGATGCGTATCAAGCAGATTGAGGATAATTCCGGAAAAACGATCGCTTCCGAAGGGGTCGAGTCGAACTATTATGATATCATCAACTATGGTATTTTTGCATTGATTAAACTGGAATATGAAAAGAATTAGAAACCTTTTCAGGATTATAATCGGACTTGTTTTTATTTTTTCCGGGTTTGTCAAGGGAATTGATCCACTTGGGACCGTATATCGGATGGATGATTATTTTATTGCCTTTGGATTCCAATGGGCTATTCCATATGCCCTTTACCTGACCATCTTTTTATGTATTCTTGAATTTTCGATTGGGATAAGTTTGTTTTTTAACCTCTGGATCAAAAGAACTGCCTGGGTCCTTTTACCGGTAATGACTTTTTTTACTGTTTTGACCTTTTTCGATGCAGTTTATAACATAGTCCCCGATTGCGGATGCTTTGGAGATGCAATAAAGCTGACCAACCTTCAAACTTTCCTTAAAAACATAGTATTGATGGCGCTGGTTATTCCTGTTTTCTTTTGGCGGAATAGTTATCGGGGAGCGCTTAAACAACAGAGTGATGTAGTTGTTCTGGCGGTTTTCGCCAGCCTCTTCGCTTTTTTATCGATTTATTGTTACCATCATCTCCCTGTTATCGATTTTATGCCATGGAAAATTGGAAATAATGTTAATACCATTGAATCTCTTCCGGTAAAATTCTACGTTACCTATAAAAATAAAAAGACGGGTATTGAGAAAGAATTTCTGGCTCCGGACTACCCATGGAACGATTCCATCTGGCTTTCCGATTGGATTTTCAAGAGTCAACGGGTAGAAGATCCTAACCAGAACCAATCTCTTTCCATTAAGATTGAAGATCAGAATGGCAATGATTTTACCTCAATTATCCTGGATAACCCCGATTACCAGTTTCTCCTGGTTGCTTACGATCTTTCGAAAACAAATACAAAAGGGTTTTTCAAAGTTCTTCCATTTTATAAAAAAGCAATGGCCGATGGACTTGCTTTCTCCTGTCTTACGAGTACCTTACCGGCTGATATAAAGACCTTCCGGCTAAAAAACGGAACGGCATTTGACTTTTATAATGCCGACGATATTATTCTTAAAACCATGGTGCGGGCTAATCCCGGGCTTATCCTTGTGAAAAACGGGGTTGTGTTGGAAAAATGGAATTGGCGTGATATTCCATCATACGACCAAGTCAAAAAGAGATACTTGCACCCTTAAATTCAATTCCCGCGACGGGTGAGAGAAGCATGGGAAGGTTTATTGTCAAACGAATTGGATATGGTTTCCTGGTTTTACTTGGGGTTATTACGGTTGTGTTTTTTCTGTTTAATGTTTTACCCGGCGATCCTGCAAGAATGATGCTGGGTCAACGGGCCGACATTTCATCGGTCGAGGCCATCAACAAGGATCTGGGAAGGGATAAGCCGATTTCTTTTCAATTTCTGAATTATCTTAACGACTTGTCGCCCATTTCATTTCATAATATTATGGATCCTTCCGATTATTGGTACCTGGATAAAAATAAGTATGGAAAGACCATAAGGCTCATTACCATCGGAAGTAAATCCCTCGTCCTCAAGGAACCCTATCTCCGTCGTTCCTATCAATCTAAAAGGAACGTCTCCAATATTCTGATCGAAGGGTTTATCAACACCTTCATACTTGCCATGGTATCCATGGCATTTGCGATTATTTTAGGAATTGGGATCGGGATAATTTGCGCCATCCGCAAGAATACTTGGATTGATTATATTTCGCTGGTATTTTCGGTTCTGGGAATGTCACTGCCTTCTTTTTTTGCTGCGATCCTTAATGCCTGGATTTTCGGATACGTTTTTGCCCATTTCACGGGTCTTAATATGACCGGCAGCCTTTATACCGTAGATGACCTCGGCAGGGGAGAGTATCTTGATCTGAAAAACCTTATTCTTCCTGCATTAACGCTTGGAATCCGCCCACTGGCAATTATCGTTGAGTTGACCAGAAATTCATTACTTGAAGTACTTTCGCAGGATTATATTCGCACTGCCAAGTCAAAAGGGTTAAGCAATACAAAGATTATTTTGAAACATGCCTTAAAAAATGCTTTGAATCCTGTCGTCACTGCAATTTCCGGATGGATGGCCTCCCTGCTTGCAGGAGCGGTTTTTGTTGAATATATCTTCGACTGGAAAGGAATTGGAGTGGTCATTGTGAATGCACTGGATAAGTATGATTTTCCGGTAATTATGGGAGCTGTTCTATTGATCTCGATCATTTTGATCCTGATCAATATTCTTGTTGATATCCTTTATGGTCTTCTTGATCCAAGGGTTAGGGTACACTGACGAAACAATACATAGATCACAGCCTGCATTCGTTGATGAAAGAGATGAAGAGAATGGACGTGATATAATAATTTAATCATATAAATTATGCGTAAGAAAATCGTTGCCGGTAACTGGAAAATGAATAAAACTTTATTTGAAGCCGAAGAATTGATGGCTGATATCGCCGAAGGACTGACGAAAGGAAAACCTGAAAATGTCAAGGTTATCCTTTGTCCTCCGTTTTTATATCTTGAGATGGCGGCTGACTTTGCCAGGGAGGCTCCTTTCGAAGTTGGCGCACAAAATGTTTATCCCATGGATTCAGGAGCATTTACGGGAGAGATAAGCCCTTTGATGCTCCAGTCGCTCGAGATGAAGTATTGTATTATCGGCCATTCAGAACGGCGAAAGTACTTCCTTGAGAGCCATGATTTTCTTGCCCGGAAAGTGGATGCGCTATTGAAACACGATATCATTCCCATTTTCTGTTGTGGGGAGGTATTACCGGAAAGGGAAGCCGGTTCTCATTTCGACGTAATAAGAAAACAACTCAGCGAATCCCTGTTCCATCTTTCGGGTGAATTTTTTTTAAAGATCATCATAGCCTATGAACCGGTATGGGCTATTGGGACAGGTGTCAATGCTACTCCGCAGCAAGCGCAGGAAATGCATTCATTTATCCGGAACCTGATCCGGGAAAAATTCGGGAAAGAGATTTCCGGTGAAACCTCAATCTTATATGGAGGAAGCTGTAATGGAAAAAATGCCCGCGCGTTGTTTTCCCAACCCGATGTGGATGGAGGTTTGATTGGTGGAGCCTCTCTTAACGGAGATGAATTTATCCGGATTATACAATCGTTTTGAGTATGGAATACTATGAATTTAAGTTTCAGGGAATTCCTGAAACGATGAAAGAAATAATAATGGCGGAGCTTTCGGAACTCGGTTTTGAGAGTTTTCTGGAAGAGCAGGATGGATTTAATGGATATATACCGGTTTTTGCATATCAGAAAAAAAAGATTTTATCATTCCTGGAAAAGAGATCGCAAGCCCTCGGATTTACCTATGAGCAAAGAAAAATTAAAGCTGAAAACTGGAATGCCATTTGGGAAAGTCAATACGAACCCGTACTGATTGATGATAAATGTTTGATCCGGGCCCCTTTTCATGATTCACTGCCAGGTATTCTCTATGAAATACTGATTGAACCCAAAATGTCGTTCGGAACGGGGCATCATGAAACCACTTCTTTGATGATCGGGATGTTGATGAAAGAACAGGTTGAAGGGAAACGAGTTCTCGATATGGGATGTGGCACGGCAGTCCTTGCAATTTTAGCCTGCAAAATGGCCGCTAAAGCTGTCTGTGCCGTCGATCCGGACGAGTGGGCTTTTCAAAATGCGAAAGACAATATCCTGAAAAATAATGTACCCCGGATTTTCGTTATTCAGGGAGATGTTAAAAGTATACCGGAAGGGGAATATGATATGATCCTGGCTAATATCAACCGCAATGTTTTAATTGACGATATCCCTGTCTATTCGCAACATTTATCCCATTCCGGCATCTTGATGTTAAGTGGATTTTATTTGGAAGATCTACCTCTTATCTCGGCCCATGCCAAAGAAAACAAGTTAAAATTCGTTAATTCGGAAAGCAGGAATCAATGGGTTGCGGCAAAATACAGCAAATGAGACGAATTCTGCGATCAACTCTTTTCAGAATCATAGCACTCGGAGCGCTGATGTCCTTTTCTCTTTGTTGTGAAGGACAGAAAATCAACCGTTTTTCGGGTGATTCTACCAAATTTATCGGGGAATTAAATACTCTTTTTTTAAACGTATCCGACAATGAGAAAAAACTAATAGTACCTGTTATGGAGGACTTTGTTCAAAAGTGGAATAGTGAACAATTCATTCCCTCCCAAAAGAAAATGATCTATGGCATCTGTAACGATATGTTGAAAAAAAGGTTTAAACCTTATCCCGACTTTATCAATTATATTGCCACGCTCAACATTTTTCTTAATTCTCATCATCCGGAATCCAGGTTTGAACCATGGTCGCAGATTCTCAAAAAACTGGCTTTGGATAAAAACGGAAGACTTTTTCTAAACTTCCTTTCATTTACTAATCATTTTTTTGCTAAAAACCTGATTTATCAATCTTCGTCGACCCAATGGAAGGTTACCTCGGATGATTACCGGTTTGAATTCGATAGTGTTCCATCACTTACCTTCGGACGAACCGACCTGACTTGTTACGCCAACGACGACAGTCTTAATATTTATAAAACAAAAGGTATTTATTACCCGATCAGTATGCGCTGGGAAGGACAGGGGGGATCCGTCAACTGGAAAAGGGCAGGCATGGATCCCAATCAGGTCTATGCTTCTCTTGATCTTTATGATATCCAGATGCGGTTTTCGAAATTTTCGGCAGATTCTGTAGCATTTTTCCATAGAAAATATTTTCCCTCACCCATTCTCGGAATATACACCGACAAGGTGCTTGCCGACATCACAGAGGAGAAAGCTTCCTATCCCCGCTTCTCTTCTTATGATAAGATGATCGGGATTCCCAATTTATTCGGAAATATCGATTATCTGGGTGGATTTTCCATGGAAGGTTCGAGAGTGATTGGTTTTGGCATTAAGAACATGGATGCCCGTTTGTTTTTTAAAAAAGACGGGAAAAACTTTGCAGTTATCCGGTCAAAAAGCTTCATCATCCGGCCCGATAAAATCAGTTCAGGATTGGCCGCAATCACGATATACCACGATAACGATTCCATTTATCACCCCGGGTTGCAGATGAAATACAGGGATGAAGAAAAGGAGCTTTCCATGACCAAGGACGAACGTGTTGTATCGGTCAGCCCATGGTTTGATTCATGGCATAAAATCGAGATATACTGTGAGGCAATGTATTGGAAAGTGAATGATTCAAAACTGAGGTTCGAGATGATGAAAGGATTGACGAAAGAGAGCAAAGCCATTTTTGAATCAAGTTCTTATTACTCCCTGAGTCGATATGAACGGTTAAAGGGAATGGATGATTTCAATCCTCTCGATCTTATTAAGAGATTTTCTGAAACGAATGAAACAAAGTCATTTACATTGGAGGAGATTACCAATTATTTCCAAAGGCCTCAGGAGCAGGTCGAAGTAGCACTGATGAACTTGGCCAACCGGGGTTTTCTCGTATATGATGTTGATGATAAAATGGTACGGATCAAGGATAAACTCTTTGATTATGTCAAAGCAAGGAACGGAAAGGTTGATTATGATGTGATCTTTTTTAATTCTGAAGTTTCAGGTTCCAGCAATGGTATTCTTAATCTGATAAGTTTTGATCTTAAGCTTCAAGGTGTCCCCAGGGTTTTCCTTAGCGATTCCCAGCAGGTTTATATCTATCCGAAAAATGCAGAGCTGATTCTGAAAAAAGATATGGATTTTCTTTTCAGTGGAAAAGTTGAAGCCGGATTATTTGATTTATATGCCCGTGATTGTGCTTTTGAATATAATAAGTTCAAGATCAACCTTCCGTTCATCGATTCGATGGCGTTTTATATCAGAAGCAAGAAAATAGACCCGAAGACCGGTCAATTCCCGCTGGTAAGGGTCAAGACAGTTCTCACCCGGCTCGGCGGTGAATTGCTTATCGACGATCCAAAAAATAAATCCGGATTGAAATCCCCTCCCGAGTATCCGGTCTTCAGCAACAACGATACCGCCTTTGTGAATTGGGATAAGGCTTCTATCAGGAAAGGTGTTTATAAAAAAGATAAGTTTTTCTTTGAGGTGAACCCCTTTACTATTCGCAGTTTGGATGTGGTTTTAACTGATAGTCTGAATTTTACGGGATCCCTGACCTCGGCAGGAATCTTTCCTAAGGTTGATGAACCTTTAAAAGTCCGGCCCGATTTCTCGTTGGGACTTGAAAAATTTACCGGTGAAACCGGCTATCCTGTTTATGGCGGAAAGGGAACATTCTTTTCAAGGATCGACTTGAGCGACCAGGGATTGCGTGGGGATGGCACACTCCAGTACCTGAACTCCATGACAACCTCTTCCGACTTTCTCTTCTTGCCCGACTCTATGAAAACAACAGCCCGGTCTTTTGTCGCGAACGAACAGATAGGGGAGATTGAATCTCCTTCGGTTCGGGGTGATTCGGTCGGTCAGTTCTGGTTTCCCTATCAGGATTCTCTCCTGATAACAAGTAGCCGGAAAGAAATAAATATGTACAGGGATGAGTCTCTCTTTAACGGAAAACTCGCCCTGACTCCAAGTGGGTTATCGGGGAATGGAACGGTTAAAATAAAAGACGCAGAAATGGACTCCAAGGGGTTCAGTTTTAAGAGCCGTACTTTTGATGCCCTTATTGCGAATTTCAGAATTAAATCATACGACCTTGCCGATCTTACTATCTCTACTAAAAATTATCAGACTCACTTTGATTTTGATAAGCGAAAGGGAGAATTCAAATCAAATATCGGGATTTCAAAGGTGGAATTCCCATTCAACAAATATATCTGTTCTATGGACCGATTTGACTGGTTGATCGATAACGAAGAGATCGCGCTGTTCAATGATCAGAGTAAAAAGTACCTTTCCGACTCCCTGAACCTGGCGCAACTGATCGATATCGGCTATACCGGATCGGAATTTGTCTCTGTCGACCCACTTCAGGATTCTTTACGGTTTTTCGCAGCAAAGGCAAGGTATAACCTGCGCACTAATGTGATTAATGCTGAGGATGTTAAGATCTTAAAGATAGCCGATGCGGCTATTTATCCTGATTCGGGGAAGGTCATGATTTTAAAGGATGCACATATACAGACGTTACACCGGGCGATCATTCTGGCGAACATGACCAACCGTCACCACCGTTTTTACAATGCTGATGTTTCCATTGCTTCCCGAAAAAATTACACGGGACTGGGAGATTATGATTATATTGACCGTACCGATGCGATCTACCCCTTACATTTTTCTTCCATCCGCGTCGATACTTCCGGTCAAACAATTGCTAAAGGTGAAATCGCCGATTCCGCTCATTTCAGATTAAGCCCTGAATTTGCTTTTAAAGGAGAGGTGAAGTTACAAGCCGGCCAGAAGAATATGGAATTTGATGGTGGATTTCGTCCTGTTACCGATTGTATCAAACAGGGAGGTGATTGGATAAATTTCCAATGCAGGATTGATCCTGAGAAAGTTCAAATACCATTATCCTCCCCTCTGAAAAATTCTTTTCAAGAGACCGTTAACCTCGGAATGTTTTATTCCAAATCTGAAGCCCGCTCTTATTTGAACTTTTTTAAGAGCAAAGAGAGCTTCAGCGACTCCGTCATGGCAACGGCAGGCGGATATATTCAATATGTCCCGGTTTCCGGTGAATTTCAGATTGCTCAGTTGGATAAACTGGATAAGCCGGATTTACCGGGCCCCCGTTTTTCTCTGAGTACAACCAATTGTATGGTCAGGGGTGAAGGAAAGATCAATCTGGGTCTTAATTCCGGAAAGATCAACCTGGAAAGCTATGGTTCCATGGATTATTTTATTATCCCGGATTCATCAAGATTTCACTTGTCCGTTGCACTGAATTTTCCATTTTCCGAAGAAGCTTTGCAAAAATTTACGCTCGATCTTCAATCCGTAAATCTGAATGGGGTTACGTTGTCACAAACTCCGTTCAGCATTGTTATGGGTTATCTTTTAGATAGAAAAGAGAATGATCGGTTGAAATCGGAAATGGAACTTTTTGGAAAGTTTAAAAAATTTCCGGAACAACTTGAACGGACTTTATTCCTTGCGGATGTTTCGTTTCGATACAATCCGGAAACAAAATCCTATATCTCTTATGGTCCCATCGGTATCGGAAATATAGGGAAAATTCAGGTAAACCGTTATGTTAACGGGATCATAGAATTTACAAAAAAAACCAATGGCGATGATTTTACGATTTACCTTGAACTTGTAAAGGATGAATGGTATTTCTTAAATTTTCGAAATAATATACTGCAGGCATTATCTTCAAATCTTGCATTTAACGACCTCATCACGGAAGCTCAAAAATCAAAGGCTGAACAGAACAGGGTGGATAAGGAAGCAAAAGGATTCAGGTATACTATTTCGACCGACAGAAAGAAGCGTGATTTTTTAAGAAATTTTGAAACTTCAACAGAATGATACAATATGTATATTACGGGTTGGGCGTGATTTTAGCTTATCTGATCGGATCTATTCCTTCGGCCGTGTGGATTGGTAAAGGTTTATACGGGATCGATGTCAGAGAACATGGAAGTGGAAATGCGGGAGCCACTAATGTTATCCGGGTGCTTGGTTACAAAGCGGGAATTCCTGTCATGCTTTTCGATATTTTAAAAGGATGGCTTGCCGTTCAAGTGGTATTCCTTTTTCCTTACCATGACCTTTCTACGGATATTATGACCTACTTTAAAATTGCCTGTGCCATGGCTGCTGTTCTTGGACATATTTTTCCTGTTTATGTGGGTTTCAAAGGAGGTAAAGGGGTTGGTACACTTGCCGGGATTGCGATTGCCTTATACCCAATCGCTTTACTGTTTTCGTTAGGAGTATTTATTTTGTCGCTCATAATTACGCGCTATGTTTCAGTCTCCTCAATATTGGCGGGAACTGTTTTCCCGTTTGTCGTGATTTTTATCACCGGAGAACAAAATATCGGACTTATCATTCTGTCTGTGATTGTTGCTTTTTTTATTCCGCTTACCCACCGGAAGAACATCAAAAGGTTACTCAGGGGAGAGGAGAATAAGTTTATATTCAGAAGAAAGAAAGAGGGGAAACCATGATCAATGAGGGTTTTTATCAAAATTGTAAAAACAGATTTTAAATTGTATATTTGAAACGATTTTTAAACAAAAACTACTATGAAATTCATCATCTCCAGCTCTCTTTTACTGAAAAATCTTCAGTCTATTCTGGGAGTTATAAACACAAATAACACATTACCCATTCTCGACGATTTCCTTTTTGAGTTGAAAGAGAATGGTCTTATCATTACCTCTTCCGACCTGGAAACAACGATGAGTGTTACCGTTAAACCTGAAAAAGCCGAGGAGACAGGCAGTGTCGCAATACCCGCAAAAATTCTCGTAGATACTTTAAAGACTTTTGCCGATATTCCGGTATCTTTTTCCGTTAATTCTTCTACTCTGATGATTGAGATTTCGGCCGGGGAAGGAAAATATAAATTGTCGGGTCATAAGCATGAAGAATATCCCCGTACTCCCATTCTCGAAGATATGACTGCCGTTCAGCTTGATTCAGCTTTATTGGCTCATGCCATAAATAAAACCATTTTTGCTACAGGGAATGATGAACTTCGTTTGGTATTATCCGGTGTTTTTTGTGAGCTTACCCCTGACGATCTGACCTTCGTTGCTACCGATGCCCATAAACTCGTCAAATATAGGAGAACTGACGCAAAGTCGCAGGATTCCGCCTCTTTTATCTTACCTAAAAAACCTTTAAATCTGTTAAAAAATAGTCTGGCATCCCAGGAAGTACCTGTGAAGATTGAATATAATCGAACCAATGCTTTCTTCTCATTCAATAATATTTCACTGATTTGCCGTTTGATAGATGGCAAGTATCCCAATTATGATGCGGTTATCCCAAAGGAAAATCCGAATAAACTGACCATTGACCGGATTTCTTTGTTAAATGCGATCAAACGTGTATCAATTTTTGCCAATCAATCCACCCACCAGATCCGTTTTAAGATTTCAGGTAAGGAGCTTGTTCTTTCTGCCGAAGATATTGATTTCTCCAATGAAGCCAAGGAACGGTTAACCTGTTCTTATGAAGGAGAAGATATGGAGATTGGATTTAACTCTAAATTCTTAATGGAAATGCTAAGCAATATAGAGACTGAAGAGATCATGCTTGAAATGTCTGCTTCAAACAGGGCAGGAATATTGATTCCGGTGAAGAATGAAAATAAGGATGAAGATATTCTGATGCTCGTGATGCCGGTGATGCTTAATAAGTAACAGTTTTGCTCTTGTATCCTCAAAACAGTAGTTTTTGACCAAAGGTATTTTGGGGGTGTCAAAGAGGGTAATTCAGCCGATCAGATGAATAAAAAAAAGCGGCACCGCAGGCGCCGCTTTTTTTTTGGCTCTCAAACGAAAAGAAGATTAATCTTTTCTGACATTGATTGCTTTTTTTCCTCTTTTGTCTTCCGTGATATCAAAAGAGACTTGGTCATTTTCCCTGACCTTATCTACCAAACCACTGACATGAACAAAAATGTCTTGTTGGCTTTCATCGTCCACGATGAATCCAAATCCTTTTCTCTCGTTGAAAAACTTAACTTTACCTGTTGACATAAAAAACTAATTATTAATTAAACAGTGCGAATTTACAATTAAATTTAACAAAGAAAAATTTTTTTTGTTTTTTTAAGTTCTCAAAAAAAGTTTCTTTAAATTCCATACTTTTACAAAAAAACACCAGATTATGAAAGACATTTCTTTAAAACTCGACAATCTCGATGAAGTTTTTCCGGATGACTTCACACAAGAACAGATTGCAAAGGGGAAAACCTTATTCCTGAAAAAGTTGGCAGAATATTCTCATGCCTTTTACTCGGGCAAGATACAAACTGTGCCCAAAGCCCCCGTTATTGGATTCAACTGGTTTAATGTTTGGTATACTCCGGGTGTGTCCAAAGTATCAACGGATATTCGTGATAATAATGATAGTTCTTTCGACCTCACCAATCGGGGAAACCTTGTTGCAGTGGTCAGCGATTCAACGCGTGTTCTTGGCGATGGAGACTGTACTCCTTCGGGTGGGCTTGGCGTGATGGAAGGAAAAGCGTTTTTGATGAAGTATTTAGGCGGAATTGATGCCGTGGCGCTCTGTGTCGATAGCAGGGATAAGAATGGAAAAAACGACCCCGACCGGATCATTCAATTCGTTAAGATGTGTCAGCATAGTTTTGGAGCTGTCAACCTTGAAGATATCTCTCAACCGAATTGTTTTAAAGTTTTAGATGTTTTGCGTGAGGAATGTAATATACCGGTATGGCATGATGATGCCCAGGGCACGGCATGTGTTACTCTGGCCGGCATTATCAATGCGATCAAGCTGGCGGGGAAAAAGATGTCTGATGTTAAGATCGTTTTCCATGGTGCAGGCGCTTCCAATACAACCATTGCCCGTCTCCTGATTACCGATGGAGCCGATCCCGGGAAAATGATTCTTTTTGATACACGAGGCTCTTTACATATCGGGCGGGAGGATATAAAGTCCGACGGGCGTTTTTACCGTAAATGGGAATTATGTGAAACGACCAATCCCGGTAAAATTTTGACGATGAGCGATGCCATCAGGGAGGCTGATGTTCTGATATCCCTTTCCACACCTGGTCCAAATGTTATTAAACCTGAATGGATCCGGAGTATGGCAAAGAAATCCATTGTTTTTGCTTGTGCCAATCCGGTTCCCGAAATATATCCATATTCTGCAAAAGAGGCTGGCGCTTTCGTTGTTGCTACCGGAAGAGGCGATTTCCCAAATCAGGTAAACAACTCCATCGGTTTCCCGGGAATACTCAAAGGAGCCTTATTGGTGCGTGCCCGCAAGATTACCGACACCATGGCCATAGCTGCTGCACATTCACTTGCCAATTATGCGGAAAATCGGGGAATCCATCCGGAAAATATTGTCCCAACTATGGATGAGGCCGCCGTCTTTCCTCATGAGGCCGCCGATGTTGCCATGCAGGCCATTAAAGATGGAGTAGCCCGTATCACGATGACCAGGGAAGAGGCATTCGGGAAAGCTAAAAAGGATATCGATCATGCACGAAGCATGACCCGTTGTCTGATGGATCAGGGATTCATCGAGAATCCACCTATTGACATGATAAAGAATGCCCTCAAATGGGCTATTGACCAGGTTAAATAGACCGAATGGTCAATGGATCAGCTTAGGTTTTTATGGTTTGAGCAACCGGATCAAACGGACGCCATGGGGAAGAACTTTCATCTCAAAATGGTCGCGTACTTGTCCTAAATCGGTTTGAGCCCAACAATCGCGCATCTTTTTCTTCAAAAGTATAACTGCCTTCATAACCGCCATAAGTCCTTAGACCCGGGGATGAATAGATCCGAGACTATGACACCAGTACCGGAAGAATCAGGAGTCCGGTCAATAGAATATTTCGTTGTTGAGCTTTCATATAAACCTGGTCTTGTTGAGTTAAAATTAATATCAAAAAAGAAGTTTGAATTCAAAAATATAAACCAGCGCTCCGGATAAATATCCAATCAGGGCAAGAGGTGCAATCCGTTTTAAGTACCAAAAAAAAGTGATCTTTTCCATCCCCATAGCTGCCACTCCTGCCGCCGATCCGATAATTAAAATGCTTCCTCCGGTTCCGGTCGCATAGGCTAAAAATTCCCAGAAAAAATGATCGGCAGGGTAAACGGTCAATGGATACATACCCTGAAGTGCCGCCACTAAGGGAACATTGTCGACAATTGCAGAAATAAGACCGATGAGCAGGATAATCAAGCTTTGGCTGGAAATATGGGTTGTCAGGTAGTGTGCCCAGCTTTGGAGAAGACCAACCGATTGAAGGGCGGAGATACAAAGTAAAATCCCTAAAAAGAACAGGATGGTAGAAGAATCAGTCCGGCGAAGTGCCTGTGCAACGGATAGGGAGCCACGTGCCTGGTCGTTTTTACCCCGGTGAATCAATTCCGTGAGAATCCACATAAAACCAAGTGATAATAACATTCCCATAAATGGCGGTAGATGAGTCAGTGTCTTAAAAAATGGAACAAATAGTAAGGAAGCCAATCCGGCAATGAAAACGGTCTTTCTTTCGGTCGAAGTCGTCTTGGTGTATTTCCTCTCTTTGGGTACATCCGCAGTTTCAACCTCTCTTTGGATCAGGAAAGTTCCAATAAAAACAGGCATAACCAGGCAAAAAAGAGAAGGTAGAAATAATCGCATAATGATATTTAATGCCGTGATCTGTCCTCCGATCCAAAGCATCGTAGTCGTAATGTCGCCAATGGGCGACCAGGCGCCTCCGGCATTGGCTGCAATAACAACGATTCCGGCAAAAACCCACCGGTCTTTCTCGTGATGGAGTAATTTCCTGATGAGCGAGACCATCACTATGGTGGTGGTCAGGTTGTCCAATACTGCCGAGAGAAAGAATGTCAGAAAACCGATAACCCATAACAAACGTTTTTTATCAGCCGGGGAAATCCGCTGCGTGATAATCTCAAATCCGTCGTGCGCATCTATAATTTCAACAATGGTCATCGCTCCCAGAAGAAAAAACAATATACCGGAAATATTACCGAGATGTTCTATGACCAGGGCCGAAACCGCATCCTTATCATTATTCCAAAGGATAAATAATGTCCATACGATAACACCGGTAATAATCGCACTTGCAGCTTTATTGATTTTGATTTTATGTTCAAAAACGATGGCTGTATAACCTAAAATAAATGTCAGCGTAATAAAAACCTGCAGAATCATAAATATAAACGTTACTGATGTTTGTTAAAAAGTTCGAAAGTAAGAAATTCAAATAAAACAGGGATTGAAACGTATCATTAAACTGGTTTATAAAAAGGTAACGAAAAATAAAAAGTGCTGCCTACTCCTTCTTTGCTTGTAATCCATATCTTTCCGTTATTTTTCTCGATAAAATCTTTACAAAGAATAAGTCCAAGACCTGTGCCCATTTCATTGTCGGTACCCTTCATGCTCATCCGCTTTTCGATTTTAAACAGATTGTTCATATTGTCGTCAGACATCCCCAGACCGTTATCTTTCACCGTCACCAGGATATGATCGGCGTCATGATAACCGATGTTGATTGCGATATTACCTCCTGGAAAAGTAAATTTTATAGCATTTGAAAGTAAATTTCTGATAATTGAATTAACCATATTAATATCGGCTATTGCAAAAAGATTTTTTTCGCCGCTTTGTTCAATTACGATGTCTTTGTGGTGTGCAGCCGGTTCACTAAGCAGGACATTTTCCTGTACTACCTCTGCGACATTGAATTTCTCCGGTCGGAATGGCAATATTCCCCTTTGAGCGCTCGCCCAGGTCAACAAATTCTCTAACAATTCGATAGTCCTTTTCGAAGCATTTTTAAGGTGCATTAACATTTTTTGTCGTTCCTCATCGGTATATTCGTCATATTCACGGATTAGCAGATCAAGCATTCCGAGGATAACATTAAAAGGGCTTTTCAGATCATGAGCAATGATTGAAAAAAAGTCGTCTTTCGCCTGATTGCTTTCTTTTAGCAATTGTTCCGAACGTTGCAATTCTCTGGTACGTGCCGATACCATTTCTTCTAATCTTACATTATACCTGATGATCAGTACATAGCGTCCGGTTAAAATACCAATGACTGCTAAAATCAGGAGGATTGTCAGAATGAACCACCAACGAAACCAAAATGGATTTTCGATCCGGATATCAGAAGAACAGACCGGTTCACTCCATATACCCAACGAATTACATGCCTTTACCCAAAAGCGATAAGTACCGGGATTCAAATTGTTGTATCTGACTGAATTATTCATGGTTAAATCTTCCTCCGACCAGGTTGTATCCAGCCCTTCTAATTTGTACCGGTATTTCACTTGTTCTTCATCAATGAATGAGATTGCTTTAAAATGGAAAGTAAGATTATTCATATTATATGGAAATGTATGCGGAATTCCAGGATTCATGGTGCCATCAGCCGATTCCAGACTTAACAGATGGATCAGAGGAGGAGGGACCTGGTTCGTAGTATAATCCAATTCCGGATTGAACACGGTCAATCCATTATTAGTGCCAAACCAAAGACGATGACGGAAATCCATAAATCCGGCGCTACGGTTTATTTCAAGTCCTGATATACCTTCTGACGTAGAAAAATGATCCAGGGTCTTATCATCCCAACGGTAGATGCCATTGTCACAGCCAAACCATAATCGTCCTATATGGTCCTCAAGGATGAGATAGACCGGATGATTGATAGATTGTCTCATAAAATCAGCTTTAACCAAGGCCGTATCCTGTATTAAAAATAATCCTGCCGAAGTTCCAACCAATTTACGGTTCCGGGAATCAATAAGGAAAGAAAAAACATTATTGGCAAGTTGATTTGTATACGACTTGTAGTCAATCAATTTATCATTCTTTAATTGCATGATTCCATGACTTATTACCGAAATATATATAGAATTCTCTTTTCCCGGGAAAATTTTTCTGATATATAAATCCTTCAATTTCTGATAATTGAGTTTTTTAAACCTGTCTCCAACCAATTTGAAAAGACCTTGATCCGAACCGGCAAATATCTTTCCGTCTGCGGTGCATAACACAGAAAATACAATTCCTTCCATCCCTTGCGATGCCTTATACCAAACGATTTTTCTATGCTGGTCGATCTTTGCCAAGCCCATTGAGCTTTCTGCAACCCAAAGATTCTTTCTGCTGTCTTTAGAAATATCCAGGACCCTGCTATTGAAGTTTCTATTTTCGATGGATGGGTCGATTAATAATATTTTAAAGGTTTTTCCATCGAAAAACGTAAGTGCTCCATCATGACCAAAAACATACTGACCCGGGCTATATTCCAGTCCTGAAGCAACTTCATTGCTGAAAAGTCCGTCACTTACAGAATAATTGGAAAATCGTCTTGATTGAATTTTTGTGATTCCTCTGAACCCACCTATCCATGTATTAAATTCACGGTCAATCAGGATCGTATTTCCACCTTCAGATATTAAGCCGTTTTCTCTCAGTAATTTTCCAATCCGGCCACTTTCCGTATCGTAGTAGAAAACATTAAACTGGTTCCCAAAGTAAATCTTTCCCCTCCTGTCGGATTGTAAAAAACACGGTATATTATTACGATTGAAATGAATTTCGAAATCCTTCGAAACGATAGTTAATTTCCCGTTAATAAAAGATCCAAGCCAATTTTCTCCTAAAAGCCAGAGGACGTTTTCTTCAACCGACATGGCCAGTATTTTTTTGGTAAAATAAGGGGAAACTTTAACCAGGTCATTATTGAATGTATCGTTTTTAAAGATGGTCAGTCCCTTGTCAGTTGCTACAAATACAGTCCCTTTAAATTGCAGAATACTATTTATCTTATCGTCCGGCAAACCGTCTTTTGTATGAAACTCTTTCCAGTGGCCGTCTTGATATTTAATCATTCCGTCTTTCTTTGAACCTACCAATACTACCGGTTCGTTGTTTTGGTAATAAACCTCAATGGCTGTATACGTTGAATTGAAAACTGTAATCTGTCCCTGAGTATCAACGATCGATTGCCATCTTCCATGAGTAAAAGTTGATATAACCAATTCCCCGCTTTCCACCAACGCCCAGATTTTGTTTCTCGAATCTATACGCAGAAAAGAATAACTGGCTGATTTAAAACCATCGGAAACATTATAATTTTTAAAGCGTATGCCATCATAAGAAGAAATCCCGGATCGTCGGGCGATCCAAATAAGGCCCGACGTATCCTGCTTAATATCAAAGATCATGGCATTGGCCAATCCGTCGGCTTCAGTATAAGTGCGGATAGGATAGCGCTGGGCGAAAAGAGATAATCCTGAACTTAGGAAGAAAAGAATTATCAGAAGAGGAATACTAAAAGTTTTTTGAGCTGACAATATTAAATTTTATGAAAATTTCAACAAGCATGACTTTTCAAAAATAATCATTTTTTTTCGGTTTTTTTCTCCTTTTGGATAAAAGGACACTATCTGGATTCGTAAGGTGTTTTAATACCTATCTCTTGTCACATTCCTTCCTGAATCAGCGTGTCGAAAAAAAAAGAGGTCATTCAATACGAATGACCTCTTTAATACAAACAGGTAGTCTAAAGGTTACTTTTTCTTTACGACTTTTTTTATTATCGGTTTGACCGGACTGCTATGTTTGCTCTGTTTGATCACTGCCTGTGCTGCAGCGAGACGGGCAATGGGTACGCGGAATGGGGAGCAGCTTACATAGTTAAATCCCAGTGAATGACAGAATTCGATAGAAGCCGGTTCACCGCCATGTTCGCCACAGATCCCAATCTTCAGGTCTTTACGCGTTTTTCTTCCTTTTTCAACAGCAATAGCCATCAATTGACCAACTCCTTCGAAGTCGATTACCTGGAATGGATCAACTGCGAGGATCTTCTTCTCGATATAATCGGGAACGAAGCTTCCGATGTCGTCACGCGAAAAGCCGAAAGTCATCTGGGTAAGGTCGTTTGTACCGAAGGAAAAGAACTGTGCCGTTTCTGCAATTTTATCCGCAGTCAGGGCGGCACGCGGAATTTCGATCATAGTGCCTACAAGGTGAGGAATTTCCTTCATCTTGAATTTCTTGCAGACCTCAGTATAAATTTCGTCGATTATTTCATACTGGTGTTTCAATTCCTTCTCTGTACAGGTGACCGGGATCATGATTTCCGGGAATACTTTCTTTTTGGCTTTCAGCAGTTCGGCGGTAGCCTCAAAGATGGCTCGTACCTGCATCTCAGTGATCTCGGGATAAGTAATACCCAGGCGAACTCCACGGTGACCCATCATTGGGTTCGTTTCATGCAGCGCATCGGCACGACGGTCGAATTCTTGCATGGAAATGTTGAGGCTATCGGCAATTCTTTTCCGGCCTTCCTCGTTCTGGGGTATAAATTCGTGCAATGGCGGATCCAGGGTGCGGATTGTAACCGGATAGCCATCCATAGCGGCGAGTGTTTGCTTGATATCTTCCTTAACAAAAGGATAGAGTTCATGGAGGGCTTTACGGCGCTCTGCCTCTGTCTTGGAGGCAATCATCTTCCGGAGAATGAAAAGAGGTTTTTCAGCATTTTTCCCATAGAACATATGCTCTGTACGGAACAGGCCGATACCTTCGGCTCCAAAGGCGCGGGCCTTTGCAGCGTCATCAGGGGTATCTGCATTGGTACGGATTTTCATGACACGGATGGCGTCGCAAAGTTTCATGAAAGACTGGAAATCGGGATTCTCTTCAGCTGCCTTGATCATCGGGACTTGTCCGTTATAAATATAACCCTTTGATCCGTTCAGTGAAATATAATCGCCCTCTTTCAGGGTAAGATTACCGGCCTTCAGGGTCTTTTTACCGGCTTCAATCTTCAAGGTGCCTGCACCGACAATACAACATTTTCCCCAACCGCGTGCAACCAAAGCAGCATGACTTGTCATACCTCCGCGTGCAGTAAGGATGGCCTCTGCCGAACGCATCCCTTCAATGTCTTCGGGATTGGTTTCCTCACGAACCAGAATTACCGTTTTTCCTTTCTTAGCCCAGGCAACAGCCTCTTCTGAAGTAAATACAATTTGTCCGGAAGCTCCACCGGGACCGGCAGGAAGACCTTTTGCAAGAGGTTTGGTGTTTTTTTCTGCTTTGGGATCAAGAATGGGATGTAAAAGTTCATCCAATTGGGAAGGCTCAACACGGGATACCGCTTCCTCCCTGGTGATAAGTTTTTCACGATACATTTCGAGTGCCATCTTAACGGCTGCCGGACCATTCCGTTTTCCGACACGGCACTGTAACATGTACAGTTTACCATCCTGGATGGTAAATTCGATATCGAGCATATTCCGGTAATGCTTTTCGAGACGCAGTTGTATCTTATGCAACTCTTTATAAACTTTCGGCATTTCTGTTTCCAGGGATACCAGATGACGCGTGTGTTCGTTTTTGCCGATCTCGTTGATCGGATTCGGAGTACGGATCCCGGCAACAACATCCTCTCCCTGAGCATTGGCGAGCCACTCGCCATAGAAATAGTTTTCACCGGTTGCCGGGTTTCGCGTAAATGCAACCCCGGTAGCGGAGGTGTCACCCATGTTGCCAAATACCATCGACTGGACATTGACGGCAGTACCCCATTCATCGGGGATACCTTCAAAACGACGATAGGAAATCGCACGCTTCCCGTTCCAACTTTGGAAGACGGCGCCAATAGCTCCCCATAATTGTTCCATCGGATCTTCCGGGAAGGGCTTTCCTAAAACCTCTTTTACTTTCTTTTTATAAATTTCGATCAGTTTCTTCAGATCATCGGTTGTCAACTGGGTATCGCTATAATAACCTTTGGCTTCTTTCATTTTATGTAATTCCCGCTCAAGCTGAACGCGAACCCCTTTCCCTTCTGCCGGTTCCTGACCCGCGGCTTTTTCCATAACCACATCCGAGTACATCTGAATGAGGCGGCGTTGCGAATCGTAAACGAAGCGTGGATTTTTTGTCTTCTTAATCAATCCCTCACGTGTAAGATCGTTCAAACCGACATTGAGCACTGTTTCCATCATGCCTGGCATCGAAGCGCGGGCGCCGGAGCGAACGGAGACCAGTAATGGATTGTTCTTGTCTCCAAAAACAGCTCCCATCTCTTTTTCAGTCTTCTTCAGACAATCATTCACCAGTTTCTTCAAATCCTTCGGATAGCTTTTCTTGTTCTGCTGGTAGTAAGTACATACTTCTGTGGTGATAGTAAAACCGGCAGGAACCGGAAGCCCGATATTGACCATTTCTGCGAGGTTGGCACCCTTGCCACCCAGCAGGTTCTTCATGTCGGCTTTTCCTTCGGCTTTTTTACCGCCAAAATAGTATACGAACTTTTTTTCTTTAGCTTTATTTACCATGATTTTCAATGTTTTAATTGTTTAAAAAATAAGCCTGCAAAATTACGAGAAATTTTGCTTCACGCAATTTTTACTCTATTATTTTATTTTGTTGTCCGGTAAAATATTAACTTTTACCCATGGTTCTCCCTTGTTGTGGGGTAACTTCAGTAAGTTTATTCCATGCAGAAAAAATTATTTGTATTTTTTACTCGCTTACCCTGCAAGCGGCGGGAATATGCTCGCTGGATTCATGAATTTTCAATAGGTTTGCAAGACAATACTAATTATTTTCTTGAAATTAATCACTGCCTTCCTCCTCCTCATTGATCCTTATAATGGGATTAGATGGTCGGTTTTTGAGAAGATCCGTGTGGCCGATACCAGTGGTTCAGTACTTGAGACTTCCGATATTTCCCATATTCCAGAGTATCCATTGCTGCCGTTCGAAAAGATAAGCTGTCGGAGCGGCCGGATTTGATCTTAGCGGGTTGGGCAGGCAGGCGGCAATCAGCGCCGCTTCACTCCGGGTGAGCCGGGAAGCCGGTTTGTGAAAATATTTTTGAGAGGCTGCCTCTGCACCGTATATTCCTTTTCCCATCTCAATGACATTGAGATAGACCTCCAGGATGCGTTTCTTACTCCAGAAAACCTCAATAAGAAAAGTAAAGTATACTTCAAATCCTTTTCTTACCCAGGAACGATCCGGCCATAAAAATACATTTTTAGCCGTTTGTTGTGAGATGGTGCTGGCTCCCCTGACTTTTTTCCCCTGTTTCCTTTCATTATACTCTTTGGCTTTCCCGATTGCGTCGAGGTCAAAACCATGATGTTCCATGAACCGGTTGTCTTCCGAAGCAACTACCGCTAAAGGAAGATCGGGAGATATTGCACCGATCGGTTCCCATTGTTTGGTTAGTTTCATCGATTGACCATCCATCGATTGTCCGAAAAGACGGATTACCATTAAAGGAGTAATGGGAGGATTAATAAAACGGTAAAGCGCTACAAAAAAAATTGAAGATCCAAAAAAACCGATTAGTCCGATCCAGGTTATTTTCCAGACTCTTTTCCAGAAGTTTTTCATGATTGCAACCTCTTCTTTTTGTTCGAAAAGGCCTTCAAATGTAAGAAAAATTCATAATTTTGCGCTCCTTTCATGGACTAATACAACGATACTGATATGAGCAATTACATTGGGATTCGTATTGAAGACAAATACGAAATGGAAAGAAGGGCACCATTAACACCGGCACATGTGGCTCGTTTGATCAAACAAAAAAAGCTGGATATCGTCGTCCAATCATCAGAGAAACGTATTTTCAAAGACGAGGAATATTTTCGTGCCGGTGCCGAAATAGCAGATAATCTGAAAAAGTGTTCGGTTATTTTTGGCGTCAAGGAAATTCCTATTCCCTCCTTCGAGCCCGAAAAAACCTATGTGTTTTTCTCTCATGTAATTAAAGGCCAAAAATATAACATGCCCATGCTCCGGCGTATGATGGAGTTGAAATGTAATCTGATCGACTATGAACGGGTGGTAGATGAGCAGGGTAAAAGACTGATCTTTTTTGGTCGATATGCGGGGATGGCGGGGATGATCAATTCACTCTGGTCACTTGGCCTGCGTCTGAAAGAGCAAGGTTACCCTACAAACCTGGCACGGATCAAACAGGCAAGGTATTACCATTCCCTCCGGGAGGCGAAAGATGATATTTCCGCGATTGGTCAACTCATCGCTGAAAAAGGGATACCCCACGAATTCCGTCCGTTTGTCATTGGTTTTACCGGTTACGGAAATGTCTCTCAGGGAGCTCAGGAAATATGCGGGTTCCTTCCCATAAAAGAGATTTCACCCGAGAAACTCCTGTCTCTCCATCTTCGTAAAAAGTTGCCGGACAATTTGATTTATAAAGTGATTTTTAAAGAAGGAGACCTGGTCGAACATGTGGATGGTGATCCTTTTGATCTTCATGACTATTATTCAAATCCACAGAATTACCGGAGTAAATTTGAGAAATATATTCCCCACCTTTCGATGCTGATCAATTGTGTCTATTGGGATGAACGGTATCCGAGACTGGTCACTAAGTCGTATCTTAAGAAGCTTTTTGCAAAAGGAACACCCCGGTTGAAGGTAATCGGCGATATCAGCTGCGACGTGGGAGGCTCCATTGAATGTACCTTGAAACCGGCAAAAATTGAAGAACCCTTATTTGTTTATAATCCGGATACGGAAACAATTGCCGATGGTCATACGGGAAAAGGAATGCTGGTTATGGCGGTCGATATTTTGCCGGCAGAGATCCCGCGGGATTCATCAGATGGATTCGGGGATGTACTGGTAAATTTCGTTAAACCCATCTCAGATGCCGATTTCTCTGTTCATTTCGATGATATCGATTTGCCCCGGTCTATTAAAAAAGGACTCATCTTACATCAGGGAGAGTTAACGCCCGAATATAAATATATTAAACAATACTTATAATAAAACTACACTAAAAACACGATGATATGAAAAAAGTCTTAATCCTCGGAGCAGGAATGGTGGTTAAACCTATTGTCACCCATTTGTTAGGAAAAGGTATTCAGGTTACGGTCGCTACACGTACGAAATCAAAAGCTGAAGATATGATCAGTGGTCATCCCCTTGGAAAAGCGGTGACCTGGACGGTTGAGGACCAGAATGGATTAGATAAAATGATCTCGGAACATGATCTGACCGTCAGCCTTCTTCCTTATGTTCATCATGTGATGGTGGCAAAACTTTGCATTAAGAATAAAAAGAATATGGTGACCACCTCCTATGTCAAACCGGAAATGAAGGCTCTTGACGCAGAAGCTAAAGCAGCAGGGATCATCATTTCAAACGAAATGGGCCTTGATCCCGGCATCGACCACATGTCGGCCATGCGGATAATCAATCATGTACATGATAAAGGAGGAGCAATCCTGGAATTTTACTCTTTATGCGGCGCTTTGCCTGCTCCTGAAGCAACGGATAATCCTTTTAAATACAAATTTTCCTGGAGCCCTAAAGGAGTGGTCATGGCGGGAAACAACGATGCCCGTTTTCTGAAACATGGAACCATCGTCGAAATAACAACTGAAAATTTATTTAAAAATCCTTTTCAGGTTGATTTCCCCAAAGTCGGACTCCTCGATGTTTACCCCAACCGTGACTCCATCGCCTACCGCGAAATATACGGAATACCCGAAGCAAATACCGTTTTCAGAGGAACATTCCGCTATCCGGGCTGGTGCGAAATTATTGACGTAATGAAACGTCTGAAGCTCATCGCGTACGATAAGTTCAATATGGAAGGAATGACCTATGCTGGTTTGATTGCCCGGCAGATCGGAATAAAAGCTTCCCCGGAGATTAAAAAAGCCGTATCGGAATATTTGAAAATTTCTGCCGGTTCAGTCGCCATTAATGCATTGGAATGGCTGGGATTATTTGAAGATAAACCCATGGGACGCAAGGAAGACTCTACCTTTGAAGTGGTTTCCGACCTGATGATCGAAAAAATGAACCTGGGTCTGACTGAACGCGATATGGTGGTTATGCAGCATACTTTCCTGGCTGCTTATCCCGATGGGAAAAAAGAGGTGATACGTTCACGAATGCTGGATTTCGGCACCTTGGCTACCAATACTTCCATCGCAAGAACGGTCGCCCTTCCGGCTGCCATCGGCGTGGAGATGATCCTTAAAGGGGAGATAAAAGTTAAAGGTGTTCATGTTCCTGTTATTCCTGAGATCTATAACCCGATCCTTGATAATCTGGAAAAACTGGGTATCAAAATGGTTGAGGAATATGGTTTGCCATTATCTGAGATGATCAAAGGCTGACAGGTGATTAATATTTTTAGGACAATAATTTCCCATTGAGCCGGGAAGAACAAACGAGCGTCAATATAAATTTTCAAATCTTTAAGTCTCAATAAAACATGGGTATTGGTGAGATCATAGTGATCATCATTATAGGCATTGTGCTATTTGCCGTCCTCAGTATGCGTAAAAAGCAAACAGGACTGAATCCTGAGCGAAATAGTGAAGGTTCTTCTCCCGGACAGCAAGATCCGGGATATCAGGAATCAGGAAGAGGAAGAGGTTATGGTAAGTGGATCGGTGGCGGCCTTGGATGGGTGTTTGGCGGACCCATCGGGGTTATCCTTGGATTAGCGCTGGGATCCATGTTCGACGGAATGAATCATGGTAAATTCGCCTATCGGGGGACTCCGAGGGGAGACTTTGCCATGAGTTTGTTAATACTCTCGGCCACGGTGATGAAAGCCGATAAAAAAATTGTCAGATCGGAACTCGATTTTGTAAGGAATTTCTTTATCGGTCAGTTTGGCGAAGAGGAGGGTACCCGGCTGATACTGATGTTACGCGAAATCCTTAAACAGGAAGTTGATGTTCGGGAGGTCAGCGTCCAGATTGGCCAGTATATGGATTATCCGGTACGTCTTCAGCTCATGCATTATTTATTTGGAATTGCTGCCGCCGATGGATATTACCATCCCGATGAGGTGGATATGATCGGGACAATTGCAGGATTTATGGGAATTTCTTCCGCCGATTATGCTTCTGTTAAAGCCATGTTCGTAAAAAGTACGGGCTGGGCTTATGACGTTTTAGAGATCACTCCCTCTTCAACCGATGAAGAGTTGAAGAAAGCATACCGTGAAATGGCAAAAAAGCATCATCCCGATAAAGTATCCAATCTTGGGGAAGATATTAAAAGAGCGGCCACGGAGAAGTTCCAGAAGATTAGTGCGGCGTACGAAGAAATTAAAAAGCAACGGGGAATTAACTAGTCAGCAATCTGCGATCATTTTTTTTCGATCTGTTCCAACTCTTCAAAAGAGAGATCTATTAATTCATATTTATCCCATCCTTTATAATCGAAATGCCACCATTCGCTGGGATATACACTGAATCCCCACCGACTCATGGCGTCTGTCAGGATTTGTCTGTTTTTCAAAACATCCGATGGAAGATCTGAATAAACCGGACTTGCTTTTTTCGTAAAATCATCAAACGGAGTTGGCATATCCAATTCTTTACCGGTCTTTTGATCGATAAGGCTCACATCTACCGCACATCCCCGGTTATGACGGGATCCTTTCCAGGGAGCGGCAACGAATATCGTATCTTTGATCGTCTCATAAAACAACAAAGTGGCGGCATAGGGCCGGTAAGCATCATATAACTTCAGTCCTAGTCCTTTGGAATTAAGTTCTTTCTGAACACCAGCCAATGCTCTCGCCACCGGAAGTCTTGCATAAGCTTTTGCAGAAGTATATATTTTTTTATGAGTAAAATTATTACTCGTTGCATAACGAATATCCAGTTGAATTCCAGGTACGTATTGTTGGAGATCCACCAGTTTTTTCAAACTATCACGGGAAATAATACGCGTGTATGTATTGATATCTGACAGGATCCGGAGATGATATGGGTTCTCCTTGATTGTTTGTGCCGGAAGACTTTGAATCATTACCGGAAGGATGAGCCATAGAACTATTTTAGATTTCGAAATAAACCTCATATATTCGTGCGTTTTTTTACTTATACAAATGTCGAAATTCTTTATGATGAATGAATATGAAAAATAATTTATTTTCAACGGGTAAACTTGGTCCCCTGACCCTTCGCAACCGCTCTATCCGTTCAGCAGCATTTGAGGGAATGTGCCCGGATCATAATGTTTCAGAAGATCTTATTGATTATCATCGTTCGGTTGCAAGAGGTGGCATAGGTATGACAACAATTGCTTATGCCGCGGTTTCCCAAAGTGGTTTATCTTTTGATCATCAACTTTGGCTGCGGAAAGAAATTATCCCGGAACTTAAGAATCTGACCGATATCATCCACCAGGAAGGAGCCGCAGCAGCCATTCAGATCGGGCATTGCGGGTTAATGGCAAAAAAATCGGTTTCCGGTGGCGTTTGCCTGGCTCCAAGTGGAGGATTAAATCTTTACGGACCAACCTGGTCACACACGCTAAATCGCGGGGAAATCAATTCTATTATTCAGGATTTCGGGAATGCGGTTCATATTGCCCGTGAATCTGGATTTGACGCGGTGGAAGTGCATGCGGGTCATGGATATCTGATTAGTCAGTTCTTATCGGAATATACCAATAGAAGGAAAGATATTTATGGCGGTTCTTTCGGGAACCGGTGTCGTTTCATGATCGAGGTGATCCGCGAGGTAATGAAGGCAGCGGGGAATGATATTGCAGTGTTAGTCAAGATGAATCTGAGGGATGGATTCAAAGGGGGGATGGAACTCGATGAGTCGGTCGAGGTAGCAAAAATTCTTGAAAAGGAGGGTGTTCACGCACTGGTAATGAGCGGTGGATTTGTTTGCAAATCCCCGATGTACGTGATGCGTGGACGAATGCCGGTAAAAATCATGGCGCATAATATGAAAGAAAAGTTGCTGAAATATTGTGTTTACTGGTTTGGAGAATTGTTGGTTCGCCCAAAACCGTTCAGCGAAGCATTTTTTCTTGAAGATGCCCTACGGTTCAGGAATCAGATAAAGATACCGCTTGTTTATGTCGGTGGATTGATCTCCGGAAAACAGATTGATCATGTTCTATCTTGTGGTTTTGATTTTGTCCAGATCGCCCGGGCTCTTATTCATGATCCTGAATTTATCAATAAGCTCAAAACCGGGGAAGTCGTCGTTTCAGAATGTAATCATGCCAATTATTGCATTGCCGTCATGTATTCCGGTAAAATGGCTTGCCACAAGCATCAGGAGAATCTGCCACGTAAATGGAAATTAATGTTAGACGGCAAAGAATAGCGCTGATTATGTCTGTCAGAAATTAAATGAATTTATTAACCTCTTTTCAGCTTTAGTTAATTCTCGGTTTATGAAAAAAATCCTGCCGATTTTTCTGATAATTTTCGCTATTGTTTTTTCTGTCAGGGCCCAGAAACCCGTGACTATTGAGATGGAAACGGATCAAGCCATCCTTGATAAGCTTGAACAGTGGAAAGATTTAAAATTCGGTTTACTAATGCATTGGGGGACTTATAGTCAATGGGGAATCGTTGAATCCTGGTCGTTGTGTTCCGAAGATGAACCCTGGTGTACAAGAAAAATGAAGAATTACGTGGATTATTGCAGAGCTTATAGTAAGCTGCAACAGACTTTTAATCCCACCAGGTTTGAACCGGAAAAGTGGGCGGAAGCCGCAAAGTACGCAGGAATGAAGTATGTGGTATTTACAACCAAACACCACGATGGATTTTGTATGTTCGATACCAGGCAAACCGGTTATAAAATCACCGATCCGGGATGTCCATTTCATACCGATGCGAAGGCTGATGTGACGAAATCGATTTTCGAGGCATTCAGAGATCAGGGCTTCTGGACCGGCGCCTATTTTTCAAAACCCGATTGGCATTCGAATGATTATTGGGCTGAGGAATGGGCTACGCCTGACAGAAATGTGAATTATAATATTAAAAGACATCCCGAACGTTGGCAGCGTTTCTGTGATTTCACGTTCAACCAGATCCGGGAGCTGATGAGCCGGTATGGAAAAATTGATATCCTGTGGCTGGATGGGGGATGGGTCAGTCCCGGAAACAACCAGGATATCAACATGCTAAAGATTGCGACAATGGCCCGGTCGTATCAGAAAGATTTATTGATCGTAGACCGGACGGTTACCGGGAAATACGAGAATTACCGGACCCCGGAGCAGGAAATACCGGAAAAACCACTCGATTATCCATGGGAGACCTGCATGACGATGGCCACCTCCTGGTCGTATGTTCCCGGTGATATCTACAAGCCTGCCAACAAAATAATTCACAATCTGGCTGAGATCGTTTGCAAGGGTGGAAATTACCTTCTGAATATTGCTCCTTCACCCGAAGGAGAATGGGATGACACGGCCTATACCCGGTTGAAAGAAATCGGGGATTGGATGAAGGTAAATGGCGAAGCCATATATTTCACCAGGCCCATTGATCCTTACCGTTCTGAAAATATCTGTTTCACTTCCATTCGTGACTCTTCCGATAGCGCTATCCGTGCGATTTATGCAATATTCCTTGCCGGAGAGAATGAAAAAAGTATGCCGGCCAGTGTGCTGGTCCGGGGAGTTTGTCCTTTGAATCACTGTACGGTCTGGTTATTGGGTAGTTCAAAAAAGCTGAATTGGAAACCAGAGGGCAAAGAGGGATTCCGGATTTTCATCCCCGATCACATCAGAAATCATCCGCCATGCAATCATGCATGGACGTTTAAAATAAACCTAAAGAATATTGATGGGCGGGTGGGAATCGAACCGTGAAAAAATACATCAATCATGAAATCTCCATGAGATTCCGAATTTGAAGGCGCCGTCGGGCATCGGGTAATCAGGAACCGTATAATAGTATTTCTCCATGAAACTGGCATTAAAATGAGAGTACATGACGAAAAATCTTGCCCGCTGGATTTTCAGGTTGATAAAAACATCCATATAGATATAGTTTCCGATCTCTTTTCGGTCCTGAATGTAAAATGAATGGGTTGCGGGCATATAGCTGTCCGCATAGTATGGAGTATTATAATAAAAGCTTAATCCCGGTTGAAGGATTGCCACGCCGTGAAAGAGCGGTTGTGAATAATAAAGGGACAGGTTTCCCATAAATGCCGGAACGCGCAGTACATTGGTCCCTTGAATAGTTTGGTAGATCAATTTGGCGGTTACATTAAATCTCCACAAATCCAAATGGGTATTGAGATAGGCATAGAGATGTCCAAATCCACCTTTGAATTGTTTCGGAGTAGCAGAAGAATCAAGGTAAACATAATTACTAATCCGGTTCACCGTAAAACCTGCTTCCAGGAATTTCAGGGAATAGTTGAGTCCGGCAGAGATCAGACCTTGTTTTTCCCAAACGGTATCCCATATAAAATTGTTGCTGTAATAATGTTCGTAAAACCATCCGGGCTTTTGTAAGGCATAATCTCCCGTGAGAGTGATGATCCCAAGATTTTTCGTGGTTCTTCCGAGGATCTGGCTAAGCCTGATTCTCAGGCTCAAATCAGATTCGTTATAATCGCCGAATACATACTCGCCTCTGGCAACGAGTCGAAGACTTGAAACTGGTTGAAAGGAAAAGGTCACTTCAGGAATCCACTGAATGAAATATTGTTTGATCTCATGCAAGGAGAGTTCAATATATTGTTGCCTGAATCCAGCTTCAAGTTGAATAACCCGGTACTTCTTTTCTTTATTGAAGCTTGGATTACTCCAGATAACTTCGTTGACGATTTTTGTGATGGTAACCGAATCGACGGAAGTCAAACTATCGAGAAAGATGTTTTCATAAAATCCGCTGTTAGCTTGGCCATCGATATAATTCTGGATTTGCCGGTTATATTGAAAACTGTAAGTCAATCTTCCCAACTCAATCCGTTTTTTAGTACCCAGGGTGGTATCATTTTCATTTCTGGGATGACGGGTAAGGTCAAAATAGTGTTTCATATAAAATCCATTTTCCCTCACCCGTGTCTGGGCTTTTTGAAGGTTTACGGCAAGTATCTGGCGGTTTGTTTCAAGGTTTTGTTCAAACAGGCTGTCGTATTTGATCCCTCCGTTTTCATTGTTTTTAATACGATTTATCAGGAAGTTGGCAATAACACCATATCTTTTATTCTTTGTAATGAATTGGGTAGTCAGGACAAAGTTTATATGGTTAGCTTTTTGCCGTTGATATGCGCCGGGAGCGCTCATAACCCTGAAATCAAATCCAAGATTAAGACTACGGTAAAGGTTTCGGCTGAATATTGCGTGAAAATTCTGTTCTTTTTTTGCTCCCTGAACATACCATAATTCAGTATAAGTTTTAAAAACTTTATAATATTTGACACTGTCATTTTGATATAGGTACGCGTCTAAAGTATGTACTCCGTAATCGAAACCGGATTTTTGTTGAAAAGGGGAGGGGACAAGGGAGAGGGAACTTTGTCCGATATTACCAAGAGTTGCATAAAACGGTGAGTGTTTATAAAGAGGGTCATAATTTTGGAAGCCATTTAAGGCGGTATCGTTGGGATGAAGTTTCAGGAGTCCCAGTTTTTCGAAGTCATTATTAAAAAAGGAAACGATGGTAGAGTCGCGGGAAGGTCTTCGATTCAAGGAGTCGGTTGATTGTGCAACAACAAAACCGTTTATTATGCATAGGATAGAAAAGAGGAAGTAACTTTTAGTAAAGAAGTGCATTCCGTTCGAATGAATTTGCGATAAAGATACAAAAAGTAGCTCAAGTTTCAGCCTGGTGTATTGTGAAGAATACATGGATTGGGGTTAGTTGCATAAAAAAACCCAGGCAAAGCCTGGGTTTTTAGAAAAGATCGGCGACGACATACTCTTCCACTTGGTATAGCAGTACCATCTGCGCAAGTGGGCTTAACGACTCTGTTCGGAAAGGGAAGAGGTGATCACCACTGCTATAGTCACCGTAAGATTTTAACATAATACCGGGTATTAAACCAGTAGTTATGTGACATATATATGAAAGAAAATACAATGAGATCAAAAGATCAACACGTAGAAGAAAGCTTACGGGTAATTAGTACTGCTCGGCTATGACATTACTGCCTTTACACCTGCAGCCTATCAACGTCGTGATCTACGACGACCCTTAAAGGAAACCTCATCTTGGGCTGAGTTTCGCGCTTAGATGCTTTCAGCGCTTATCTCATCCAGACGTAGCTACTCTGCGATGCAGCTGACGCCACAACAGATGCACTAGCGGTCTGTCCAACTCGGTCCTCTCGTACTAGAGTCAGGTGCCCTCAAGTTTCCAACGCCCACAACAGATAGGGACCGAACTGTCTCGCGACGTTCTGAACCCAGCTCACGTGCCACTTTAATCGGCGAACAGCCGAACCCTTGGGACCTTCTTCAGCCCCAGGATGTGACGAGCCGACATCGAGGTGCCAAACCACCGCGTCGATATGAGCTCTTGGCGGTGATCAGCCTGTTATCCCCGGAGTACCTTTTATCCTTTGAGCGATGGCCCTTCCATTCGGAACCACCGGATCACTATATCCTAGTTTCCTACCTGTTCGACTTGTATGTCTCACAGTCAAGCACCCTTGTGCTATTGCACTCTACGCATGGTTACCAAGCATGCTGAGGGTACCTTTGAAAGCCTCCGTTACGCTTTTGGAGGCGACCACCCCAGTCAAACTACCCACCATACACTGTCTCCCGTTAGGGATTAGGCGCCAGATAAACAAAGGCTGGTATTTCAAGGTTGACTTCACGACTCCTAGCGAAGCCGCTTCACAGTCTCCCAGCTATCCTACACATTGTTTATCCAGAGTCAATGTAAAGTTATAGTGAAGGTTCACGGGGTCTTTCCGTCCCGTTGCGGGTATCCGGCATCTTCACCGGAACTACAATTTCACCGAGCTCACAGCTGAGACAGTGCCCAGATCGTTACACCATTCGTGCAGGTCGGAACTTACCCGACAAGGAATTTCGCTACCTTAGGACCGTTATAGTTACGGCCGCCGTTTACTGGGGCTTCAATTCAAAGCTTCGTAACGCCGAAGCGCCACTAACCTCTCCTCTTAACCTTCCAGCACCGGGCAGGTGTCAGGCCATATACGTCATTTTACAATTTAGCATAGCCATGTGTTTTTGATAAACAGTCGCCTGGGCCATTTCTCTGCGGCCACGCTTACGCGTGGCGTCCTTTATTCCTAAGTTACAGGACTAATTTGCCTAGTTCCTTAGCTGTGATTCACTCGAGCACCTTTGGATACTCTCCTCGACCACCTGTGTCGGTTTCCGGTACGGATGGCAATTACCTGGAGCATAGAGGTTTTTCTTGGAAGTTTGCTTACGGTCATTATCCGTTTGTCCGAAGACTCACGGTACTATGAGGTTTCAGCACATTTGGTGGATTTACCTGCCAAACGTATACCTACGCCCTTCAACGTACTATTTCGTCAGTACGCAGACCTGTCACTACTTCGTCACCCCTTAGCAGTAATTGCCAGTAAAGGAATATTAACCTTTCTTCCATCGGTATCTCCTTTCGGATTAACCTTAGGGCCCGACTAACCCTGATCCGATTAACGTTGATCAGGAAACCTTGGTCTTTCGGTGTGCAGGTTTTTCACCTGCATTATCGTTACTTATGCCTACATTTTCTTTTCCAACCGCTCCAACCCACCTTACGGTAAATCTTCGCTGCAATTGGAATGCTCCCCTACGACCCCTGACTTTCGTCAGAAATCCATAGCTTCGGTAATATGCTTAATGCCCGATTATCATCCACGCCCGATCGCTCGACTAGTGAGCTGTTACGCACTCTTTGAATGAATGGCTGCTTCCAAGCCAACATCCTAGCTGTCAATGCAATCAGACTTCGTTAGATCAACTTAGCATATATTTGGGGACCTTAGCTGATGGTCTGGGTTATTTCCCTCTCGGCGCTGGACCTTAGCACCCAACGCCTCACTCCCGGATATATGTCATAGTATTCGGAGTTTGTCAGGATTTGGTAGGCGATGAAGCCCCCTAGTCCTATCAGTAGCTCTACCTCTATGACACTCAACTCCGAGGCTGCCCCTAAAGGCATTTCGGGGAGTACGAGCTATCTCTCAGTTTGATTAGCCTTTCACCCCTACCCACAGTTCATCCAAGCACTTTTCAACGTAAACTAGTTCGGTCCTCCATCCCCTGTTACGGGGACTTCAACCTGACCATGGGTAGATCACAAAGTTTCGCGTCTACCCCCTCTAACTGAACGCCCTATTCAGACTTGCTTTCGCTTCGGCTCCTCCCGTTAACGGGATTAACCTTGCTAGAGAGGAGTAACTCGTAGGCTCATTATGCAAAAGGCACGCCGTCATCCCGGTAAACCGGGACTCCGACCGATTGTAAGCGTATGGTTTCAGGTTCTATTTCACTCTTCTGTTCGAAGTACTTTTCACCTTTCCCTCACGGTACTGGTTCACTATCGGTCTCTCATTAGTATTTAGCCTTACCAGATGGTGCTGGTAGATTCCCGCAGGATTTCTCCGGTCCCGCGGTACTCAGGATACGGTTAGGTAGTAAATTCGTTTTGTGTACAGGACTATCACCTACTATGGTATAACTTTCCAGAAATCTTCCACTACAAATTTACAGTCCACATCACCGTCCTACAACCCCAGTCTTGCCGTAACAAAACTGGTTTGGGCTCTTCCCCGTTCGCTCGCCACTACTTGGGGAATCACTATTGTTTTCTTGTCCTCCGGTTACTTAGATGTTTCAGTTCGCCGGGTTAGCCTTCCGATTACTCGGAATTCTCAGTCTTCAACTGAGTGGGTTGCCCCATTCGGAAATCTCCGGATCGAAGGTAGTTTGCACCTCCCCGAAGCTTATCGCAGCTTACCACGTCCTTCATCGCCTATGAGAGCCAAGGCATTCACCATACGCTCTTAATTACTTTCTTTCTACTCTTAATTAAATTAGGATACAGTATTAATCTATCGACTAATCATTGTATTTTCTTTCAATATGTCAAAGAACATTGAGGTTTTTCTGTGAATCCGGCAGGGGAGATGTTTTATCACATCCACACCCACACTCAAATCCACACCCTCTTCGTGGAGAATAAGGGAGTCGAACCCTTGACCCCTAGCTTGCAAAGCTAGTGCTCTGGCCAGCTGAGCTAATTCCCCAAATCGATTCATGTAGTCCCGCGCAGATTTGAACTGCGGACCCCTACATTATCAGTGTAGTGCTCTAACCAACTGAGCTACGGGACTGTTTAGTAATTTACGATTTTAGATTTACGATTTACGAAGATAGATCGTAATTCGAATGCCGTAAATCGTCAATCCTTCCGCTCGTAGTTTACGCTACCTGAGCTCGGTTTGGGCTCTTTTCTTGAATCAAGAAAAGAAGTAAGAGTGAGTAGCAAATATCATCCCACCGAAGTGGGAAATAGTCGACCTTCTCTAGAAAGGAGGTATTCCAGCCGCACCTTCCGGTACGGCTACCTTGTTACGACTTAGCCCCAGTCATTGGTTTTACCCTAGGTCGCTCCTTGCGGTCACGAACTTTAGGTACCCCCAACTCCCATGGCTTGACGGGCGGTGTGTACAAGGCCCGGGAACGTATTCACCGTATCATTGCTGATATACGATTACTAGCGAATCCAACTTCACGAAGTCGAGTTGCAGACTTCGATCCGAACTGAGACCGGTTTTAGAGATTAGCATCCTGTCACCAGGTAGCTGCCCTTTGTACCGGCCATTGTAGCACGTGTGTAGCCCTGGACGTAAGGGCCGTGCTGATTTGACGTCATCCCCACCTTCCTCACTACTTGCGTAGGCAGTTTCACTAGAGTTCCCAGCATGACCTGATGGCAACTAATGATAGGGGTTGCGCTCGTTATGGGACTTAACCCGACACCTCACGGCACGAGCTGACGACAACCATGCAGCACCTCGCTGGCCGCCCCGAAGGGAAATTCCGTTTCCGGAACAGTCGTCCAGCGTTCTAGCCCAGGTAAGGTTCCTCGCGTATCATCGAATTAAACCACATGCTCCTCCGCTTGTGCGGGCCCCCGTCAATTCCTTTGAGTTTCAACCTTGCGGCCGTACTCCCCAGGTGGATCACTTAATGCTTTCGCTTAGACGCTGACAGTGTATCGCCAACATCGAGTGATCATCGTTTACAGCGTGGACTACCAGGGTATCTAATCCTGTTTGATCCCCACGCTTTCGTGCCTGAGCGTCAGTTACAATTTAGTGAGCTGTCTTCACGATCGGTGTTCTGTGTCATATCTAAGCATTTCACCGCTACATGACACATTCCGCCCACTCCAAGTGTACTCAAGAACGACAGTATCAATGGCAGTTCTACAGTTGAGCCGTAGGATTTCACCACTGACTTATCATTCCGCCTGCGCACCCTTTAAACCCAATGAATCCGGATAACGCTTGCATCCTCCGTATTACCGCGGCTGCTGGCACGGAGTTAGCCGATGCTTATTCTTACGGTACCATCAGCACCGGTACACGACCGGTGGTTTTTTCCCGTACAAAAGAAGTTTACAACCCGTAGGGCTGTCATCCTTCACGCGGCATGGCTGGTTCAGACTTGCGTCCATTGACCAATATTCCTTACTGCTGCCTCCCGTAGGAGTCTGGTCCGTGTCTCAGTACCAGTGTGGGGGTGAATCCTCTCAGAACCCCTAGACATCGCAGCCTTGGTGAGCCGTTACCTCACCAACTAGCTAATGTCGCGCATGCTCATCCAAAACCGCCGGAGCTTTGATTATAAAGTGATGTCACTTCATAATAATATGGGGTATTAATCCCGATTTCTCGGGGCTATCCCCCGGTTAAGGGTAGATTGCATACGTGTTACGCACCCGTGCGCCACTCGTCAGCATCCATTGCTGGACCTGTTACCGTTCGACTTGCATGTATTAGGCCTGCCGCTAGCGTTAATCCTGAGCCAGGATCAAACTCTCCATTGTAAATTGAAAGTTTAATGCCTCAGGTTAACTATTACCAAAAGAAATTAACAAGTTAATTTTCTGGGATATTTGCTACTCTTCTTACTTCAATCTTTCAAAGAACTTTATTCTTTCCCCTTACGGGTACTTTTTCAAAAATGGACTGCAAAAGTACAACCTTTTTTTTAACGTGCAAACTTTTTATTCGAAATTTGAAAAAAAATTTTCCACATCCAACCCAACTCCCCTGAAGTTACTTTATACGGTTGCCTTGTTTGCAGGTTACATAAATTTTAAGAACGACGAATTGGGAGTGCAAAAATACAACATTATTATTTCTCTCCGACAAAATTTAAAATATTTATTTTACTATATCCTATACAATATTATAAAAGATTAATGGTTAGTTTTTTAACGGAATTTCAATTTTTTATTATTATCTTTGTAGATCAATCATACCAGGCATTTTCCTTGAAATTATGAAACGATTTATCCATACCTCTGTATTGTTTTTTCTCTTTTTTAGTCTTTCCTTGACTACCATTACAGCTCAGGATACAATCCCATCTCTATCCGTCAAACCCAAGAATCTTAATAGCTTCTGGCGTCGTATCTCTGTCGGTGGACAAATCGGGTTCCAGTTTGGTACTGTCACAGGGATCGTCATTGCACCCGACATAAAAATACGTACCATCGACCAGTTATATGTCGGGATACGGCTGATGTACCAATACTATAATTACCGGAATTATTATCTGAATACCCAAACCAATGAATTTATTGACTATAACTCAAATGTATTCGGGGGCGGGATTTACTTGCGTTATTACCTGAGAAGCCTTTTTTCGAATTTCTTTGGTAACTTCTTCGCACATGTTGAGTATGAATATCTTTTTTATACCCGGCCTTTTATTAAATGCGACCTTTCCTCCGGCGGCTATATCCTGGATTACTATGGTAATTATTATATCAAGGGAAATGAATACGTTGGCATAAACAGTATCTTTGTAGGTGGAGGTTATTCACAACCTTTGGGGGGACGGGCTTTTCTCGATTTTATGGTCCTCTTTAACCTGAATGATTCTTATATTTCGCCCTATACCAACCCAATCATTCGAATTGGGGTGGGTGTCGGGCTTTAATCGTTTAAAAATACTATTGATTATATACCTTTTTCTCCCCTTCGGTTCCTGAACGTCTCCCTTCGAATGAGTCGGATGCAAGGACATGGATATCATGATAAATCCTTGAGCTGATCTCCTGGTCATCCATGGAAAAAGAAACTCCCCGGGCCAGGAGGGAAATATTCATCCACAGCAAAGGGAGCAGTATCAGTAATCGCAGCATTATGCTGGTTATTTGATGGGAATATTTTTTAAAACATCCAGTGTCAGATCCCAGAATTTTATCACGGAAGGTATGTCAAGACGTTCATCGGGGGAATGTGCACCTTTAATGGTCGGACCGAAGGAAACCATATCCATTCCGGGATAAATTGCTCCGACAAGACCACATTCAAGGCCTGCATGGATTGCTAAAATTTGTGGTTCCTCGCGGAATAACCGTCTATAGGAATCTGCAGTAATTTGGAGAATCTCCGAATCGGGATCAGGTTTCCAACCCGGATACCCGGCTGAATGTTCAACGCTGGCGCCGGCAAGTTCAAAGACACTTGCAACCATGTCAGCGACATCTTTCTTTGAAGATTCAACAGAACTGCGCTGGCTGGTCGTTATCTGAACTTTTCCCTCTTTAATCTTTATCGATGCCAGATTGGTGGAAGTTTCAACGAAGTTGGGTATCTCACGCGACATAGCGATCACTCCGTGCGGACAGGCATACAAAGAGTTCAATATCTTTTTTTGGAGTGGTAATGCCAGAACTGATTCAGGGGAATTACATATTTCTGCAGAAAATTTCAATTCGGGTTCCGTGATATGGAGTTCATCAACCAGAATTCGACGATATTCATTCGCATAGGAAAGAAAACCGTCTGCTTTTTCCTTTGGAACAACAATGACAGCAAATCCTTCACGGGCCAAGGCATTACGAAGATTCCCCGCATCGATTGAGGCGATGCGGATATTAAAATCCCGGGCTGAATTCCATAGAAACCGATCTAGTAATTTAACAGCATTCCCTAACCCTTTGTGGATATCATCCCCGGAATGTCCCCCTTTAAGACCGGTAATACCAACTTTGTACGAATGAATTCCGGAAGGAACCCGTTCCGTCATCAGATCAAACGAAATAACGGTATCCTTTCCCCCGGCACATCCGATAAAAAGCTGACCTTCATCTTCCGAATCGAGGTTGATAAGAATTCGTCCTTGCAGAAGATCCGGTTCGAGCGCAAAGGCCCCGGTAAGTCCTGTTTCCTCATCAATCGTAAATAAGGCTTCCAGAGGTGGATGCGGGATATCGGTTGATTCAAGAATGGCCATCGCGGCTGCAATTCCAATACCATCGTCGGCGCCCAAGGTGGTTCCGTTAGCTTTAATCCAGTTCCCGTCAATCCATGGTTGAATGGCATCCTTTTCAAAATCAAATGAAATATCGGAATTCTTTTCGCAAACCATATCCAGATGTGATTGGAGAATCACCGATTTTCGATTTTCATACCCGGGCGTTGCCGGCTTTCTGATAAGGACATTTCCCACCGGATCAATAATTACCTCAAGTTTATTTTTTTCTGCAAATTCTTTCAGGTATGCAGCAATACGCTCTTCTTTTTTCGAAGGACGAGGCACCTGACAAATTTCTAAGAAATGGCCCCAGAGTCGTTGAGGGTGTAGTTGTCGAATCGAATCAGTCATAGTTTATTAATTAAGAGATGCAAATGTATTCTTTTTTTATATTTGTTCCTTCTATCGGAGAATTATATCCAATTCCTAATGACCAAAATAAAAATTCCAGGAATTTCCCTTCGAAAAGGGAGTCTCGCCTTTAAATACAGCATGATATTTCTTGCGGGTCTGCTTACGATTTTTCTTATCGCTTTTATCTATGCTTATATTTTTTCCGAGAAGATATTATTGGAGGAAGGAAAGAAAACTGCTGCGAACCTGACCGATCTGACAATTACCCGGATTGAAAATATTCTGCAGCCGATCCAGATCGTTCCGGGAACCCTGGTTCAAGCGCTGGAAAATCACGGCGTTAATGATAAAGAGATCCTCGGACTTACCCGGGACTTTCTTATCGAAAACCCGGAAGTGTTCGGAAGTTGTCTGGCGTATGAACCTTATGAACACTATAAAAAAGAATACTGGTATGCTCATTATATATACGAAACCAGCTCCGGAGTAAAGAACAAAGTTCTGGGAAATACAAATTATGATTATTTCGATCAGGACTGGTACCGCCTTCCTAAATTACTGAACCGTCCTGTATGGACTGAACCCTACTTCGATAAAGGGGGTGGGGATGCCCTTATGTGCACCTATTCCGTTCCCTATTATAAAATTGAAAAGGGAAAACGGATTTTTAAAGGGGTGCTTACCATGGATGTTTCCTTAGAGTCATTTAAACGTATTGTCAATTCGGTTAAAGTTTTCAAATCCGGATATGCTTTTCTCGTTTCCCAAAAAGGAAATATTATCAACTATCCTGATCTGACAACGGTTAATAAAGATATCCAGGAGATCGTAAGACAAGGGAACGGGATCAATACGGTTAAAGCCATAGGGGAGATGTTGCAGGGGAAGCGTGGATTTGTCAGGGTAGATGGATTGATGGCGAAAAAGGATCCGAGCTTTTTATATTATTCACCCGTTCCGTCAACCGGATGGTCGCTGGGTATCATTTTTCCGGAAAAAGAGTTATTTTCGGATTTCAGGAGTTTTTTCCAGCGGCTCATTATTATCTTCTTAATTTGTGTTTTTTCAATTTTAATAACAACGATCCTTATCACCCGAAGGCTTACCTTGCCGATCAGTCGTCTGGTTGATGCAACTCACCGGATCGGACAGGGGGACTTCAACGCTCCCTTACCGGTTTACCGGTCGAAAGATGAAATATCTCAACTTACGATTGCTTTCTCGGGTATGCAGGAGGAACTGTCCACTTATTTGCGGAATCTTAGGGAAACGACTATTGCCAAAGAGAAGATCGAGAGTGAATTGAATGTGGCTCATACCATCCAGATGGGGATGCTCCCAACAGAATTTCCCGTGAGAAAAGAATGCGACTTGTTTGCCATGGTTGAATCCGCAAAGGCTGTTGGTGGGGATCTGTACGATTTTTTCTTTCTGGATGACGACCATTTGTGCATTGCCATCGGGGATGTAGCAGGAAAAGGAGTACCGGCCTCGCTTTTTATGGCTATAACCCGTACCCTCTTCCGGTCAAATATATCGCTTTCCACACCCCTCCGGGAAGCGATCGGAAGGATAAACCAGACTCTTGGAAAGGAGAATCCGAATCAGATGTTCGTGACTTTCTGGAGCGCGATTATCGATTTAAGGAACGGCGAGATGGAATTTTGTAACGCAGGTCATAACTTCCCATTTCTCTTAAAAACTAATGGCGAGGTTAGTAAAATTTCTCAATCAAGCGAACTACCGCTGGGAGTGTTTGAAGATTCTTCCTATACTTCAAGAAGACTATACTTTAAGCCCGGAGAGATCCTCGTTTTATATACGGATGGAATAACTGAAGCTTTAAATATGGCACAGGAATTTTATGGTGAGAATAAATTGATCCAGGTACTTTCTAATCCGGGAGAAAAGTCGGCGAAAGGAATCGGAACAAAGCTTTCCGGTGAGGTACATAACTTTGCTCAGGGACTTGATCAAGCGGATGATATTACTATCCTGGTTTTTAAATATAAAGGAAATATAGAAGATAAATCATATTCCATGGACACTTTAAAAATAACTTTATTGAACCAACTCAATGAACTTGATAAGATCGTGGAAGCTGTGGAAAAACTTTCTGATAAATGGGGCCTCTCTTCCAAAGTATGTACGGAACTCAATCTCGTTTTGGAAGAGTTATTTACCAATATTGTTTTTTATGCCTATGAAGATGGAAAGGAGCATGAACTGTGGATTGAATTTAATAAGACGGACGAGCGGATTATAAGAATCCGATTGATCGATGAGGGGAAACCTTTTAATTTGCTGGAAAGTTCAGCTTCCGATCTTGACAAACCCCTGGAAGAACGAAAAGTTGGAGGACTCGGTATTCATTTTGTCAAAGAAATGATGGATAAGGTGGAATATGAGAGAAATGATAATAAAAATGTTGTAATTTTAACCAGGAAATTTTAACAAAAACCAAATAAATAATATGGAACTTATCGAACAAAAGACTGAAAAATGCGTGATTGTAAGTATCACCGGACGGCTGGACACCACGAACTATAGCTTGTTGGAGAAAAAACTGACAGACCTTATTGATAACCATGAAGATAAAATATTGGTCGAATGTTCAAAAATGGATTATGTGAGCAGTAGCGGTCTGAGAATTTTATTGATGGCATTAAAAAAAATTACCTTGGCAAAAGGGAAATTTGTCCTTTGCAACCTCCAGGAAAATATTCGTGAGATATTTGAAATCTCCGGATTTACTAATATTTTCGAAATTTACACTACACAAGAAGAAGCGCTGGAAGTTTTTTAACATACCGTTGTATCGAAAGGTCTTTGCGGCACAATTGCATAGTATTCTGCAATGATCTGAATACATACCGATTCAGTGATCTGATAACATTCATGGTAAAATACGTTCATTTTAATGATCCTCTTTCTGAGGAGATGATTCGGTTTCTTGAAAAGATTCCGAAATGCCCGGGCACTTGTTTCTTTATGGATATTAACCGTTCGACCGACATAAAGTACATGGGCGGTTTAACAGACTGGGGGCGGAAGTTGAACAATACATTTAACAACCTTCTTTACGCCAATCACTTTCAGCATAATATCGTCAAGGGAATCGGGGATGAAATGATGTTGTTTATCCCCGATACCCAACTCATGAAAAAATCATCCAATAATAATCATTTTGCTTTATTAGAGGATATTTATGCTGCATTGTATCTGATTAAAAACCATCCGAATCCCGACCTTTTTCTGAATTGCAAAGTTGCCATCCATTATTGTACTGAAGTATATAACATCACTTTTTTCAAAGGGGCAAATGATTATTATGGCAGTGATATTGACCTGACCGCTCGTTTGATGACAAAAAGCATTGAAAGCAGGATTGTCCTAAGTGAAAAGTTTTATGCCAAGGTACTGAACGACCTGGTCAGCCTTGGATTGAATGAAAAAACCGGATGTCTTTCAGGGATATCTGAAAAGTTCCTGGAGAATTTCAAGGGAGTTCCGACAAGTACGGAATACCGTGTGATTGATGTGGCATAATAAATAGCGGAATAACGAAAGTAAAATCGTAAAATGAGTATTGTCATTTATATAGTCCTTATCGGGACAGTAGTGGTTAGTGGTTCGCTGGTCTTTCTGCTGAAAAAAGATAACCAACGGATTTTAAAATTTCTGCTTGCGTTCAGCGGGGCTTTTCTAATTGGGATCACTTTTCTCAAGCTGGTGCCGGAAGTTTTCAGTACTCCCTCAATTTACGTCGGTCTGTTTGTTCTCCTTGGCTTTCTTTTGCAATTGCTTCTTGAACTCATTACCGAAGGGGCTGAACATGGTCATGCTCATGAACATTCGGATGAAGAAAGAGTTTCTCCGTTTCTATTGCTGATCGGCATTTGCATACACTCTTTCCTTGAGGGAATGCCGATCGTACCAAACTTTGAAGTCAATATTCAGCACTCCCTTGTCATCGGCATCGTAGTGCACAACATCCCGATCTCACTCACCCTGATGAGCCTTTTTCTTCATTATGGTTGTTCGCGTCTGAAAGCATTCATGTATCTGATAATATTTGCGCTTATGACGCCCTTAGGTTCCCTATTCAGCATTGTTCTCGATTCCACTGTTGCCTTGTCGATGAATACCCTGTTTAACTATATCCTGGCAATGGTTATTGGAATATTTCTGCATGTATCAACTTCCATCCTGTTTGAAACAGAACAGAATCATAAGTATAATATTCATAAGTTCATTACGGTATGTATCGGGTTGGCCGTTGCATTCCTGATATCGATATTGTAAATCGGATATTTCTTTGCCGATATCTAAAAAAAGATTACTTTTGCCCTCCAATTTTTATTCACTCACACTCACACTCAAACCCACTTTGCCCAGGTGGTGAAATTGGTAGACACGCTACTTTGAGGGGGTAGTGGCTTATGGCTTTGCAAGTTCGAGTCTTGTCCTGGGCACTTTACACTCACACTCACACTCACTTCGCCCGGGTGGCGGAATTGGTAGACGCGCTAGTTTCAGGGACTAGTATTCTTAAGAATGTGCAGGTTCGAGTCCTGTCCCGGGCACAAAATATAAAAAGAGGGTGTTCCAATAGGTCACCTTCTTTTTTTGCTTTTACCCATCACCGAACCACAGGATCAATGGTATTGAAAGACCGCTTTTTCCGATTGTGGGATAAACTGAGGAGACCGGCTTCGACTTCAACCTCGCTGGCTGCAAGGTATCTGCAGGAAAATTCTCCCGTGAGTCGATCGTAAAACCTGATCCAGAAATAAAATAAACAAGCGTACTATGAGGCAGATATCCTTTCAGGAAGGGTCGGATTGAAATAACAGATAATCCCTGATCAGTGGTATTTCATCAGGATTGATCCCGTTTTTTATCAGGCAGGGAATATCTTCATCAAATGCAGCGGTGAGATCCTCTTTCCTGGCAAGCTTTGTCGAGAAGCATTGGTTGTACAGCACGGCAGCCTGAGCGCTATTTTTCAGGCAAAGCTGAACATGACCTGCATTCATCAGGTCGTAAGGGGAGGCGGGATTGGCAATTTCAAGGATTTCCCTGTAGGTGACCTCCGCCAAAGAAAGTTTGCCAAGGATAAATTGGCAATAAGCGATCGGGCGTAAGGCTTTCAGATTTCCGGCAGAGTAAAAACTGACTTTAGAATAAATCTGAAGCGCCTGCTCGAAGTCTTTCAGATTCAGATAGCATTGCCCGACTTGGGAATGAAGGTTCAGATCATCCGGTTGCAAGGCAGAGGCCTCCCTGAAATAGTAAAGCGCAGAAGTAAAGTCTTTTAGTTTCAGGCTGCACCAGCCCAGTTTTTTAAGTATCCAGAAACGATCGGAATCGAACAATTCCGCTTTCTTGTAAAATTCCACCGCTTTTTTATAACGTCCGGTTTTTTGGTAGGAATAGGCGATCTTTTGGTAATATTCACCTTGAGGGGCTGATTTCTCAAGAAGGTATCCGTATATTTCGATGGCCTCATTATAATGTTCTTTTTCCAAATAAAAAGAGGCAAGCCGTTCCGTAAATCCTTTTTTCTCAAAAAAAGTTTTATAAAAGGTCAGCTCACTGAAAAGAAATTTTCGCTGAAATGGATCTTCAAATTCCTCTTTCGATGGAAAGAGTTTGAAGAAACGATACAGATCCTGGATATATTGAGTGAATATGGCATTCGACTGAAGCGACTGATCAAGAAGTTGTTCTTCGGAAGCCATTTCTTGCATCTGGGCAAATTCAGCTTCAAAGTTTGTGACGATCATACTTCTTTGCTGAGGAGGGATTGCCTGGAAATTCAGGGCGAAGGAATATTTGTCGGAATTACAGATATAGAATGCTTTTGAAAGGCTTTCGATAAGCCGTTGATTTATCTCTTCACCTTCCTGTGAAAATTTGTTTATTTCCGGATGATTAATATAGAAGGGAACAAACCAATTCGACATGATATTGAAGAAATCAAATCGTTTCAGAAGCCGGAATGTACTCATAAAGACATCCGCTCCTTCAATCTGCATACGCGAGAATTTTTCAATTTTCTCAAAAAGACCGGGCACCTCTTCAACCAAATCCTTCCATCCGGGATTTTTACCTTCCATGTCTTCTTCTTCCGGTTGACCAAGTTGTAGTTTATCTTCGATTTTAGGCATCATCTTTTTCATCTCCGGGAGAACCTCTTCTTCAAATTCCCTGTTTATCTTTTCAGTTTCCCGGGCCATGAGCAGTTGTAACAGGATCAGTTCAATGTCTTTACAAAGGTTCTCATCCTGACTCAATTGATTCAGCTTTCCGGAAAGATCCGGGTAGAAAACGATTCGTTTATCATAAGCCAGTAAAGCAAGGATCAATCCTGTCAGGGCCCTCTGACAGACTTGATCCTGCCGGGCTTCGCTGAATTCAATCAGAAGAATAAATTTCTGAATATCGAAATAATTCAGGAGACTGAGTGAAACAGCACTGACGATCAGGCATTTGTCGTTCCATTCCACTGTTTCCGAGTGGATGATCTTTCGGATCAGCCCGGTATGGTATTCTCCGAATTTAGCAGAAAGCCAGATCCAGTGAAAGATCGAATCTATTTCGGCGGCCAAGGTGGAGGAGTTGCCGGCAGGTTTGTTCTGTTGAACCTCGCTTTCCTCGATCAGTCGATCCAATTCACGGTTAAAAAAAATGTCGTCAATATGACCGGAAACGATTATGGGATCTTGCCCGAATTTACTTGAAAGAGTTTGTGTTTCCTGCTTTCTGGCCGGCAAAAATGGAAGAATCAGCGCATGTCTGATCTCATCAGCCAATTCCAGCAGAGATGCGGAGAGATTGTTAAGGATGACGGCTTGCTGAGGATCTTTATAACCGTCATATACATAATGAAGAAGGGTTTTATAATTGTCCGTCAGGTTTTCGAGTTGGTAGTAAAAATCCATTTTCGAACTGAAACGAATGAACTGTGTCAATTCGTCTATAACATTTTTTATTCGCCGGTTATAAAGGTTCTCGCAAATACTGAAATAGCGGTGATCAATTTCCTTACGGGTCATAGACTTATCTTTTTCCTGTAAGTAAAATTAGCACTTTTTTTTATATACTGAATTTTGATAATTTTTTCCCTTCCGAAATATTGAAGAACCTCGCAAGCTGCGAGGATTCTTCGATCCCATGGGAATTTATATTTTTGCTCGCTAACCCCGCAGCAAGAGTGGTTAGCGTTCGCGGGGATTCAATTCCCGGTGTGTATGGGGTGGTCATCCATGATATTATTAAGCGGAAATGATAATCATTATACTTTATTTTTTTACATTTGTTTTTCACAATTTACCATTAATAATAATTGACAAATGAGAAAAGTTCATATTTATTTATCATTGTTTTGTTTTATGGGGTTTGAACCAATATTTTGTCAAACCACAAATATTCATACAGTTAATAACGAAGAATGTTTCTCTTCTCAAGGGTATTATATCGCCAAAAAACCAATGTTTTACTCACCACTTAAAGCACTTACACCGGATGAAATTCACATGATAGACACACTGGATGCAGAGGAAAGAAGAAGTATTGAAGAATCTGTTGATCCACCTGCTATAGGAATAATAAGGGATCTTAAAGAACCCGTCAGATTCTCATTAGTAAATTTGCGAATCCCTGAACAGGGAGAAGTATCCTGCGCAGGAGGGCGCCTCCAGAGAATTAATGATGATACCCTCATTTATACAACCAGCATAAAATCTGAAAAAGCAGACGAAATCAGGATCTTTATATCTGAAGGTAACTTTCCGCTTGAAGTAAAATTTAATCTTTTCGGTAAGGCCGGGTCAGCATTAAATCAACACGAACTTCGCGGGCGGGTTCCTGAAGATGGATTTTATTCAACAACAACTTTTGGCGATCAGGTAATTATTCAAGTTATAATTCCATTCAAAATTCTCACTACGAACCTGGATTTTACAATAACAAAAGTTATCCATGTTGATAATCGGTATATCCCGCAAGAGAGCCGCAGCGATTGTTATCAGGATGCCAATTGCTCGTATGCTAATAGTTATCCCTATATTGATTATTTAAGGAAAGCAGCAGCACGGTTAAGGTTTCCCGTCGGTCAGCTTTATTATTATTGTTCGGGTGATCTTCTGAATGATAGTCGTTCCAAGGATTATCAACCTTTTTTATTGACTGCAAATCATTGTTTCAGCAGTCAAAGTTCGGCCAATGGACTTGAAGCAAGGTTTGATTATTGGTCCACCTCATGTAACAGTGGCGTTTCAAATCCAGATTATGTTATAGTTAGTGGTGCGAATATTATTCAGACTAACAGCCAGTCTGATTTTACTCTTGTGTTACTGAAGGAATTTCCAAACGGCTCCAGATCATTCCTTGGGTGGACAACAACAATGGTTAATGATGGCGAAATGTTACATTCGGTTCATCATCCGGCCGGAACATTCCAGAAATATTCCGGTCATCAAAATACTTACAATCCCCAATTTTATTGTTCCGATATTCCTCTGGAAACGCATCATTACACATTCACGCTGGGAGGGCAAGCAAGCGGGGGAAGTTCAGGAGGTGCTATAGTGAATTCAAGTGGACGTGTAGTTGGTCAATTGCATGGAACCTGTTATGTTCCGCCTTTGGATGAATGTAATTATAATGGTTTTAATAATTATTGGGGAAGATTTGATGTGTCATATTCCAATAATAATCTGCAGTATTGGTTGTACGGAGGCGGAGCAAATGTTTTGATGTCAACAACTCCCGCATCATCGGTCGATTTCGGCATGGTCGAGATAGGTTCTCTAATCGGTTATAATTTGATGATCAATAACGATGGCGGAGTTCCTGATAACTTAAATTTAAAGGCCGGACCAGCAACCATCACCGGAACAGATGCCGATCAGTTTGCCATTTCAGAACCCAATTCAATTTATGTGTCTCCTTCCACTTCGGGATTTTTCACGATATATTTCAACCCAACATCAGGGGGTACGAAAACTGCAACTTTGGAGATTCCACATAATGCAGATAATATTTCGAGTCCGGAAACAATCATCTTAACAGGTTGTGCTCCTCCGGCCAAACCTGGAATTATCAGTGGAAAGACCGATCCCTGTTATGGAGTTCAAAATACATATCATATTTCATCTGTACCCGGAGCAACTTCTTATAATTGGAATTACAGTGGGACCGGTACACTTAACTGGAACAAAACCAACTGCATATTGACCCCCACCGGCAGCGGAATATTAAGAGTTTCTGCAAAAAATTCATGTGGTTCCGGGTCTTCAAGGACATTATCACTTACGGTTTCCCATATACCCGGACCATCAGGTCCCATTTCAGGGAGTTCAACTGTTTGCCAGGAGCAAGAAAATGTAAATTATTCTGTTTCAAAAATAATCAATGCCACGTCATACATTTGGGAATTACCCATTGGAGCATCAGGCAGTAGTATTTCAAACAACATAAGTGTAGATTATAGCAATTCTGCGGAATCTGGAGTAATCAGAGTTAAAGGTCGGAATAGTTGTGGAAATGGAACAGGGACTCTGTTACAAATCAGAGTTAACTCAAAACCATCTACGCCGGTAATAACCCAAAGCGGAAATGTCCTTACATCAAATGCTATATCAGGAAATCAATGGTACGAGAATGGCTTGCTTATCCCCGGAGCTACTGATCAAACTTACAATCCAGATCACAAGGGTAGTTATTATGTTGTCGTTACAATCAATGGGTGTTCATCAAATATATCCAATATCATTCAGCTTACCGATGTCGATGAATTATCAGAGGAGAACGGTATTCTTATTTATCCGAATCCATTAATCAATACGCTTACTATTGAGATCCCTGAATCAATGAAAAAGCCGCATCTTGAAATTATTAACTCAATCGGTCAGGTTTTTCTTTCTTCATTTATTGAGAATAAATCGCTGATAGACCTTTCTGATTTATCAAGTGGGGCATATATTATAAAATTAACTTCAGAAAATTCGGTTCTGATTAAGAAGTTTATTAAAAAGTAAGTCATTTCTGCAAATTCTATGATTGCTTTTTGAAAATGTCAGATAAAATTCATGTCACATGAAAAACATTCTATTGTTCTCTGTTTGTATAAATCTTTTCTTCGGGTTGAAAGCTCAGGAGCAGACTACTGAAGATCAAATACGAATAAGAAGAGCGGAACAAAAAGCGCTAAACCTTAAAGTGGTCAACGATTCAACTTTACAACTCGACAGTATAATTTTACATAAGTGGAATTCAAACATTTCCGATTGGGACGCTCAGCCCAGCACAAAGTATCTGTATTTTTACGATGAGCATGGCAACAATACTCAATGGATATGGAATGATTGGGATCCTCTGACAACTTCATGGATGCCTGTTGAACACGATACACTTTGGTATAATTCCTTAAATAATCTTATCTGTTCGAAGTTGTATTATTATAATACCATAACCCATTCCTGGTTCCTTGGTTATATTGAGCAATATAATGATGCAGGCGTTTTATTTGATTATATACAGTATTTTCGGGATGAGGAGACTTTTGTAATCGAAGAGGGATTTCGTGGTACATATTCGCTTAATGCATTCGATAAACCGGAGGAAGCCCTGTTTTATGATCTTGATACAAATACTGGAGTCTGGATTATCTATGAACGCGATCTGTTTTTTTATACGGGCGATACGGTGTTAGTTAAAGAGATCTGGGCTGTATGGGAAAATTCTTCATGGAAGAATTACAATCAACTCCTATATAATTACACCGATGGATTACTTTCTGAATCAATTGAACAATGTTGGGATGACCTTAATTCAATCTGGATTACTACAGCAAGACATTGTTATACCTATGGAATTGACAAAAAAGTAACTGAAGTATTGTATCAAAGTTGGTCTGGTAATCAATGGAAAACCACGTATCACACAAACAGTATTTATGATTTAAATGGGAACAGAATAGAATATTTTAGGCGAATTTTTGATGGTGATGGTCTGCAAACGGGTGGTTATCATTATATTTCCTCATACAATTCACATAATAGAATCATTCAGAACATTTCTCAAAATTGGAATCAATCTCTAAATGATTGGGAAAATTCCTCGATCAAATTTTATTATTATACTACTATTGGGGGAATCAGTGAGACTGGGAAAAACCAAGTGTTTTGCCATTTAGAAAATCCTTATAATCCGGGAACTTCGATTACTTGTCATTTACTGGAACCCAACGTGAATTACCTTATGGAAGTTTATTCTATATCGGGCGCTCAGGTATTCAATCGCACTTTTATGGGAAACCTGCCTGTCTCTATCGACAAGCCATTGAATAATGGCCTTTATATGTTGGTGATAAGCGATGATAAAGGGTTGGTATATAAGAATAAATTGCTGATAAAGAATTAGTTCCAGGGGAAAATTTTACGCAGATAAATCCCGAGTTTGACACTTCATTTTTGTAACTGATTTATTAATAATGTGAATCAAGGGTTAAAAATTTAATGAAGTGAAATTTTTCAGCCCTTTATTACCATTCTACGCCCATTACCGAAGATAAAGCAATCACCGGATTTATAATCGGAGGTTCGCTGAACTTTACGGAACAGATGCATATTTTCTTTTCAGGTGGTCACATTATCGTCAAAGAAAATCCGGCAACCGCTTATGTTGGGCTTTACTTACTGATTCAAAGATGTGTGAATCATGTAAATATTTTCTAAAATTATATAACACAAATTATATTCAAGGTTTTGAACTTTGTAATGTTGTAAAAATTCATTCAAAACATTGAAAATACTATTTATGAAAAAAGCAATCAGCATCACCTTTGCGATTTTAGGAATTGTTTTCATTACCTCAATGATCATTAACCGTTCATTTGCCCAGTCATCACAGAAAGAAGGCATTGTCAGTAAACCGATCCCGCCCAGTGTGATGAAAATAGCTGAAAGATCATGTGTGAAATGTCATACAGAAGGTGGAAACGAAATGGCCATGATGCATCTCAATTTATCAAATTGGGACAAATTTTCACCCGAAAAAAAAGCCGACAAGGCAAAAGACATGTGCAAAATGGTTTCAAAAGACAAGATGCCTCCAAAGGGTTTCAGGGAAAAAAATCCTGATGCGGCTCCAACCAAAGATGAGACAAAGATCATTTGTGATTGGGCAACCTCGATCCAGATCGTAAAAAAATAATAGCATCGTAACCCGATAATTTTCGGGAATATTTAATCCCTGATGCGTGTTTTTCATCCCTTGGGTATTACTTTTCCTTAAGATGGAAGGAGACAAAAAATGAGTAAGCGTAATTTTATTGGCGCATTTATTATGCTGGGAATTCTTGGTGTGCAATCCTCTCTGACTGCACAAACACAGGGATTTCCGAAAAATCAAACGAAGAAGAACCAATCCACCATTCACACTGAAAAACAAAATCATATGAATACACCAACCAAATTTGAATTTCAACCATTACCCTATGCGTATGATGCCCTTGAGCCTGATATAGATAAACTTACCGTAGAAATACATTACAGCAAGCATCACAAGACATACTTTGACAATTTCATCAACGCCATCAAAGGCACCCCAATGGAATCGATGACCATCCGGGAAATTTTCAGGAATATCAGCAAAGACCCTGTGGCTGTCAGAAACAACAGTGGTGGCTATTTCAACCATACCTTTTACTGGGAAAGCATGAAAGCCCATGGAGGTGGTAATCCAACAGGTAAATTGTCAGAAGCCATTGGTAAAACATTCACCACCTTTGAGGAGTTTAAAAAACAATTTTCAGAAGCGGGTAAAACAAGGTTCGGCAGTGGCTGGGCATGGCTTTGCCTTGATGATAAAGGCGCCCTGTTTATTTGTTCCACGCCGAACCAGGACAATCCATTGATGGATATCGCTGAAAAAAAAGGGATTCCACTGCTTACCATTGATGTATGGGAGCATGCCTATTATCTGAAATATCAGAACAAAAGAGCAGATTATATCGAAGCATTCTGGAATGTTGTCAATTGGGAAGAAGTTGCCGGAAGATATGAAGCTGCTTTAACCTCGTTGCATAAAAAGTAGGAGCGTATGAACCATCCTGTTAAAATAAAACAAATTGTTCTTGCCTCAAGACCAAATGGAATGCCTGCTCCAGCTAATTTCAGGTTCGAAGATCACGAGTTGCCTGAGCTGCACACTGAAAAAATCAGGCGATCATTATAGCAGCGGACCCGATTGGGGTGTTTATTTTAAAAAGGATGGTTTGCTGATTACCCGGCAGAACCCGGCATCCTCCGAAGGTACTGCTAAAACTTTGCTTGAAGTATTGCAACATGAATAGAATGAGAGACTTGTAAAATACATTTCTTTGATAATTTTTAGAATAGAAACGTAAATAAATGAAGAAACTCGAAAATAAAACGGTATTTATAACCGGAGGGTTGTCAGGCATTGGCAAAGCTTGTGCCATTGCAGCAGCAAAAGAGGGCGCAAACATTGCAATAGCAGATATCCGATCTGCTACAACTGATTCAGTAATGGAAGAGATAAAAAATGAAAATCCTGAAGCTGTTTTTATTGAATGCGATGTGTCAGTATTTACGCGGGTTCAGGAGGCAATCCAAAGGGTCGTAAACACCTTTGGAATACTTGATGTGGCCCTCAACAATGCCGGCATCGGAGGCGAATCAAATAAGGTAGGAGATATGACTGAACAGGCATGGCTCAAAGTAATTGGAGTAAACTTAAATGGTGTATTCAATTGCATGAAGCATGAGTTGATTCAGATGTCAAAACAGAAGAAAGGTGTAATTGTAAACATGTCTTCAATTTTGGGCAAAGTTGGTTTTTCCAATTCATCGCATTATGTGGCTGCAAAACATGGGATCATCGGACTTACACAAACAGCAGCGCTGGAATATGCTCCTGAAGGAATACGAATCAATGCTATTTGTCCCGGATTTATTGAAACACCTTTACTAACCAATGCAGGCATAACTGAAAATACAGATATTCAAAAATATATTATCGGTCTGCATCCGGTGAAACGGTTAGGAAAATCCGAAGAGGTTGCCACCGGGTTCATTTTTTTGGCTTCTGATGAAAGTTCATTTATAACCGGAACAACCCTGGAAATTGACGGTGGCTATTTGGCTCAGTAAGCGTATTGAATTAACATAGTAAAGGAACCCGTGAAGATATTAACGAACAAATCATAATTGAACCTATAACAGTAATCAAAACACAAGAAAATGAAAGGATTTAAAAGTAACATAGAAAAGGATACGCTGAAAAATGAAAATTTCAGAAAAGTTTTGTACACAAGTAAGCATCTTCAACTTGTACTGATGACCCTGAAAAAAGGAGAAGAAATCGGTGAAGAAGTTCACATCGGCATTGATCAGTTTTTCCGGTTTGAAAGCGGAAAAGGGAAATGTATCATTGATGGGAATGAATATAATATAACTGATGGAGATGTGATCATTGTACCTGCCGGTTCCCGGCATAATGTCATAAATACGGATGCCAAGGAAGAGTTAAAAATGTACACCATCTATGCGCCTCCGCATCACCAGGACGGTCTGATCAACGCAACAAAAAATGATGGTGAAAAATTCGATGTAGAATTTGACAGGAAAACAACGGAATAACTCCAATTACAATCGCCAATCCGCTACAACGCAAAAACCAGAAATTAAAATTGAAAACAATGAAAAAAACACAGGTTAAAAAAAAAGCAGGGCCAACCAGAGAAGAATTCATTAAAGTTGAATCCAACGTATACCTGCATGTTACTGACGCAGGTGAGGGGAGGCCGGTTGTGCTTATCCACGGTTGGCCATTAAGCGATGAAATGTTTGAATACCAATACAACGATCTGGTAAATAATAAATTCCGGGTCATTGGCATAACATTACGGGGTTTTGGGCAATCGAGTAAACCTTATGGGCTGTATGATTATGATGTGCATGCAAGGGATATCAAAAAAATCCTGGACCACCTGGATATAAAAAAAGCTGTTTTAGGCGGCTTTTCCATGGGCGGTTCAATTGCAATCCGGTATGTCTCATTGTATAAGAGTGCCCATCTCTCAAAGTTGGCTTTATTCGGAGCAGCAGCCCCGATCTGGACACAACGCAAAGATTTTCAGTACAATCTGCCCAGGAGTGCAGTAGATGCCCTAATCGATCTGAATTATAAGGACCGGCCTAAACTCCTTACAGATTTCGCAAAAATCTTCTCCGCCAACGAAACGTCATTGAATGAAGGGATAGGCAATTGGCTGAATGGGATTTGCATAAGTGCATCTTCTTATGCAACAGCAAAATGTTTAATCGCTTTACGTGATACTGACCTTAGAAAGGATTTACCGAAAATTAAAATCCCGACACTCATTATGCACGGCAAACAGGATAAAATCTGTTCTTTTGATTTGGCTGAACAGATGAAAGCCGGAATCTCCGGTTCGCAACTCATTCCTTTTGAGAATAGCGGCCACAGCTTGTTTCTGGAGGAAACTGAGAAGTTTAATGCAGCGCTTATCAAATTTGCAGGGAAGTGATCCAGAACAAGAACCACATACAATAAAGAGTATTGATAAAAACTGTGACAAATGAACTCAACTATTTTTATTTCAAAGTACGAGCCGCAGATTTATGCGATATTCCGGATTGTTGTTGGATTTCTTTTTCTATGGCATGGTTCACAAAAACTATTCGCTTTTCCGCCTGAGGCACATGAAATGCCCGCCTACATTATATGGATTGCAGGTCCGATAGAGTTTTTCGGTGGCATACTGATCATGATTGGACTCAGGACTCCGTGGGTGGCATTTATTTGCAGCGGACAGATGGCAATTGCTTACTGGATGGGGCATGGAACCCACGCAATACTTCCGGTGGTAAATGGCGGTGAATTGGCGATCATATATTGCTTTGTTTTTTTGTTCATCGCGTCCAGGGGCTCCGGTGTGTTTAGCCTTGATCATTTTCTGGAAAAGCGCAGTACAAAATGTACCAGATTACTTATACCCTGCCTGAATCAAAACACATAAAATCAAAATTGCTTAAAATGGATAATGAGCAAGCTGAATTATACCAATAATGGCGCTAAGGATAAAAATCCGGGAGCACAAATCATTAACTTCCCAAATGGATACCCTTGTTCAATGAAAAAGAAAGAGTTCTATGACTAGAATCTTACTCCGGTCGTGATGACGATTGCTTGTTGATTGTCGCTGTTCACGTCATGAAAGACATAATTACCGGAAGCGGAATTAAGAAAACGGTATTCTACGCGGATGTAACCTATTTTTACAGGTTTGTATTCAAACCCGAATCCTACTCCATAGGTAAGTAATCCCCTTACCTTTCCATTGTATGTATATGTTCCGGACAAGAAACCATCCGGGTCGTTGAAAAACTCATACCTTGCCATGGCTGCGAAATGGTCGTAAAAAGGAATGCGCGCCTGGATGAATCCGGAAAACATCGTCGCATTCAGGTCGGTTTCGGGTGGAAGGTGCGAATGAGTCTGTACCGCAAAATCAAGCTGGCCAACCAATTCCAGAAACTCAACCGGATTGTAGGCCACGATCAGATTATTATAGAAGATATTGTTCGAAATTTCAGCATCAATTAAGGCCTGATTGCCAAAAAAGTTATTATAGGTGATGGAAAGATTTTTGATGGGTTTGTAGTTCATTAATACCATTCCTGCGGTGTGGATGTTTTTTCCATAGGCGACGGAATACGGGTTCCCAATCATGATTCCAACCTTAAAATTTTCAACAGGTTGATAGAATAATTTCACCCCCAGGATGCATCCGGGTTCATAATATCCTCCGATCGTTACTGTACTGAATTGGTTAATTACCGGCCAGGACGACTCATAGCCAACCGGATTAAGAAAGTATCCGATGTCGATCCAAAGGTCTTTAACTATTTTGAAGCCGAAATTTGCCTGCCGTATATTTTTAATGAATTGTGCGCTTGGTACAGCCAGCAAATTCGGAGCATCTCCAAACTGAATGGCAAGTTTTCCCCTCACTTTATCGGCATCGTATCCTATTTCAATCGCAGCCATATTAAGGCGAAACTGGTCCATTACCGGGCAATTTCCTGAAAATGGAACGATATTGGAGGAATCGTTCCTGCTTTTTAAGATCTCATTATAATAGGCGTCGATATAAAAGCCAAACGTGAAGTTTTTCAGGCGGCTGAACATGTTATTTTTAATGGCGTCAGTCACGCTGTCGATTTTATTCTGTGCCTGTAAAGAAAAACCCAGTATTACGGGCAGAAATACTAAGAAAGTTCGGAAAAGCCTGAGAAACTTAAAAGTAATTATGTTCATTGAAAGCATTTTTAATCGAGCCGAAAGATTCAGATGTTATCTCCAGCCTCCTCCAAGGGCGCTGTACAATGTTATCAGGGATGTCAATTCATCACTTTGGGCCATAGACAAATTGATCTGGGATGTAAATAACATTTCCTGGGCGTTGATCACATCAAGGTAGCTGGCATATCCCGCGATATACAACTGGTTCGAAAGATCGAAAGAAGTCTGAGCGGCGTTGACAGTAACTTGTTGGCTTTGAACAATGGTATGACGCTTATCGACTTCAATAATCGCATTCGACACTTCCATCAGAGAGTTGTTGATGGTTTTCTGGTAAGAGTAAAGCATTTCTTCTTTTTGTGCAGTAGCTTTCTTAAAACCCGCTCTGAGTTTTCCTCCTCCGAAAATCGGGGCAACCAGGTTCCCCAGGGCGCTATAAATCAGATTTGTAGGGGAAAAAGATCCACCCAGGGTTCCTGATAAGCTTAGGGCAGGTAACATCATTGCACGGGCTACCCCGATATTGGCGTTTGCTGCAACAAGGGTTTGTTCTGCCACAATAATATCCGGACGTCTGACAATCAGTTGGGAAGGAATTCCGGGGGTGGAAATATCAGGAACATTTAGCTGATCAAGCATCGGGCGGCCTCTTTTAATCGAGTGGGGAGCGTCTCCAAGCAGGATGCTCAAATTGTTCTCTTTTTCGTCGATCTTCATTTCCAGGGTCGGGATCTGAGTCATTGCAATGGCAAGTTCTGCTTCTGCCTGGGCAACAACCAAACCTGAAGCAGTTCCGGCAATCATTTTTGCTCTTACCAGGGAGAGCGATTGTTCGCGGATCCGTATATTTTCCCGGGTAATTAACAGTTCGTTATCAAATTCCAGTAAATCGAAATAATTGGAAACAATATCGTGAATGAGGTTTATCCGCACCGATTGCTGATAAGCGATGTTTGCAAAAAGATTAGCTCGTGCCGCTTCTTTTGATCGTCTCAGTTTTCCCCAGATATCAATTTCCCAACTGATACTTCCATAGGCCTGAAGGGTGCTATATTCAACGGATTGACCGGTCGTGACAGTTTGTTTATCCCATCCTCCGTTGGCAACAGCACTGAGTTGTGGCCACTGATTTCCCCGTGCTTCTTTAAATGCAGCTCTTGCTTGTTCAATCCTTGAAAAAGCGATCCTGATATCATAATTATTCTGAAGTCCGGTTCTCACAAGCCGTTGAAGGACAGTATCCTTAAAAAGCCTGATCCATTCAGTATTTGCCAGACTGTTGGTATCGGAACTTTGTGCGAACCGGTAAAGGCTGTCAAATTTCATGGCCGGTCGTTTATAATTTGGGCCGACTTTACATCCGCCCAAGGCGAGGAAAAGAATTAAAAAAAACACAGGAATGCGGAATCTGAGATATCTGCGGATCATATTGTTTTTCGATTGAACGATTTAAGATTAAATCTGGATAATATCATTTTACAATTTCATCAGTTACTCACGATGACTTCTATTCTTTCGGATGTTCGTAGTTGCCGGGCAATTCACCTTCCGGCTTACCGGCTTTTTTTTTCTTCAACTTATTCTCAATCTTCTGAAATGTCACGTACAGCGATGGGATGACCATAACTCCACAAATAGTCGCAATGATCATACCTCCAAAAACGCTTGTACCGAGTGCATGACGGCTGGCAGCTCCGGCTCCGGAAGCTACCACCAGAGGAAAAACGCCGAGGATAAATGCAAATGAGGTCATCAGGATAGGGCGGAATCTGAGTTTTGCCCCTTCCATCGCCGAATCCAATAATGGGTGCCCCGCATCATATTTCTGTTTTGCAAATTCGACAATCAGGATTGCATTTTTTGCAACCAAACCGATAAGCATGATCAAACCGATCTGGGCATAGATATTATTTTGTAAACCCCGGGCCCACTGCAAACCCAGTGCACCGAAAACACCAAAAGGAATAGCGAGAAGAACCGGAAAGGGTAAAAGCCAGCTCTCATATTTCGCCGCAAGCAGGAAATAAACAAAAATAAAACATAGCGCAAAGATATAAGGAGCCTGTCCTCCGGAGATCAGCTCTTCGCGGGTCATCCCCGAATATTCATAACCATATCCATAAGGAAGGGTTTTCTGAGCCACTTCCCTGACAGCTTCGATCCCCTGTCCGGTGGATGATCCGGGCGGGATTCCAATAGTAAAATCGGCGGAACTGTATAAATTGAACCTTTTTACAACATCCGGACCCTGAGTATTTGTCAGTGAAACAAGAGTTCCCAACGGGATCATATCTCCCACGTTATTGCGCACATATACTTTTGAAATATCTTCCTTGTTCGCGCGGTAAACGGCATCTGCCTGGATGATTACCCGGTATGATTTTCCGAATTTATTAAAATCGTTGACGTAGTAACTGCCAAATAAACCTTGCAGGGTTGAATAAATGCTGCTGACAGGGACTCCCATTGTCTTTGCTTTCTCTTTGTCGACCGAGAGTTTGATCTGTGGAATGTCATTACGGAAGGGGGAAAAGATGCTGTTTACCTTTTTGCTTTTTGATAACTCCTGGTAAAATGAACCAACGACCTGGGTCATCTTATCTAATCCGGCGCCTGACTTATCTTCCAGTTGCAATTCCAATCCCCCGGTCTTCCCGAGACCTGAAATAGCCGGTGCGTTAAAGGCCATACATATCCCGCCCGGGATTTTTGACAATTCAGACTGAAGTTGTTGGATAAGAGATTCGGCATGAAGGGCTTTGGATTTACGTTCTTCCCATGGTTTGAGTTTAACGAATGCCATCCCATTTGTAGTGCTGACCGAATTATCAAGAATGGAATAACCGGGAACCATCGTATACGATTCAATGCCCGGAAGTTTGGCAACCAGCGCCTCTACTTTTCTGGTCACATTATCAGTTTTATCAAGGGAATAAGCTTTCGGGGTATTGATATTAATAAAGAAATATCCCTGGTCTTCGGACGGAAGGAAGCCGGAAGGGAGGAACTTCATAATAAAAACCAAAAGAACGGTGATGATGGTAAGGAACATCGCCGGTCTGGCAAGATGATGAGTAAAATTATTCACGATCTTCATGTATCCATGGGTGGTTTTCTCGAAACCACGGTCAAAACCACGGAAAAATTTTCCAATTAATCCTTTTCTGTCCCTTTTCGGTTTTAACAGGAGTACACAAAGCGGAGGACTGAGGGTTAATGCAAGAAGGGCGGAGATCAATATCGAAGAGATCAGGGTCAATGCAAATTGTTTATACATGACCCCGGTGGTTCCGCCCAGGAAGGAGACAGGAACAAAAACAGCGCAGAGGACCATCGTGATGGTAAGGATGGCCCCGGTTATCTCTTTCATGGTTTGCCTGGTAGCTTCCAGGGGAGATAGTTTTTCGTGATCGATCTTCTCCTGAATCGCTTCAAGTACAACGATAGCGTCATCCACCACGATCCCGATCGCAAGTACGAGTGCGAACAGGGTCAGCATATTGATTGAAAATCCCAGGAAACTGAATGCAGCCAACGCTCCGATGAGTGAAATCGGAACCGTGATAGCCGGGATCAGCGTTGCCCGCCAGTCCTGGAGGAAAATAAATACAACGATGAATACCAGGACAAAAGCTTCCAAAAGGGTTTTGAGAACTTCTTCGATGGAAGCAGTGACAAATTCGACGGTATCAAGCCCTTTTGTATAAGTGATTCCCTGGGGGAACTCTTTGGATAATTCCTTCATTGTCTCATCGCAGAGCTTTCGAACCTGTACGGCATTGGAGCCGGGTGACTGATATATGGCAATGAGAGGAGCTGTTTTTCCGTTGAACCGGCTTAAAACATCATAAGTCTTCAAACCAAGCTCAATCCGTGCAATATCCTTCATCCTTACAATAGATCCGTTTTTATCAGCTTTGATGATGATATTTCCAAATTGTGTTTCATCGACCAGACGTCCCTGAACACGAATCATAAGCGACATCTCCTGGCCTTTTGCAGCAGGCGATTTACCGATTTGTCCGGCGGCTGCCTGAATATTCTGATCTTTAATGGCTGACTGAACATCCTCTACCGTCACTCCGAGGCCGGCCATCCTGTTAGGATTAAGCCAAAGCCGCATGGCATAATCATCTCCTCCAAGAAGATTGGCGTCTCCAACGCCTTCGATTCGTTTTATAACATTCAGAATGTTAATATTGATGTAATTGGAAAGGAATTTTGCATCATAGGCCGTATCATTTGAAATCAGGGCGTACAGAAGGAGTATGCTGGGCGATTTCTTTATAACGGTTACCCCGCCCTGAGTCACTTCTGCCGGAAGGACGTTCATTGCACGCTGGGTGCGGTTCTGAACATTCACCGTAGCCATATCCGGATCCGTACCGACTTCAAAATATACGATGATGGTACATGACCCATCATTGGCGCATTGCGACGTCATATAAGTCATATTATCCACACCGTTGATCTGCTCTTCTAACGGAACTGCGACGGTTTTTTGCACGTCTTCTGCATTTGCACCCGGATAATAAGCCGTGACCTGAATGGTGGGAGGAACTACATCCGGGTACTGGGAAATCGGAAGAACAGACATGCTGATAAGTCCAACCAGAGCGATCAGAATTGCAATGACCGATGAAAGAATGGGTCGCGTTATAAATTGCTGAAGCATTTTTTTTGATTTACGATTTTCGACTACGGACTTAAAGTTTCACTATTTATTCACTAACCGGCGTTTGAGGTACGGTGAGCGTATCAGGAACCATGACAGGAGTAATTTTCATTCCTTCCTGAAATTTCTGAAAACCTTCAAGCATAATCCGGTCGCCAAGCTTCAAGCCTTTATTTACGACATATTTGTTTCCAATTCCCCTTCCAAGGAGAATCGGGATCCGGTTAACCTTATTTTCCTTATCCACCAAAAAAGCAAAATCTTTTCCCTGGATCTGGGTCGTAGCTCCCTGTGGAATGATAATCCCATTTTCATCTTCAAAAAGAACAAGGTTGACATTCGCGAAGTTTCCAGGCTTAATAAGTCCGTCGGGGTTCGCAAACACGGCTCGAAGAGCAATGGTCCCGGTCTGGGAATTGATGTCCCTATCCAGAAAATCGATCTTGCCGGTATGGTTGAAAGGAAGGTTGTCGGAAAGAGTCAGGAAAACTTTAAATACATCTTTTTTGTCTGTTATCTCCGCTTTGTGTGCCTCCCAATATCGCGTGATCTTCAGATAATCGTTTTCACTCATCTGAAAGTTCACATAAATAGGATCCACAGCGGAAACAGTCGATAAAAGGGTACTTTCTCCTTTTCCAACCAGGTTACCGGGGCGAACGTTACAGGCTCCGATATATCCTGTGATGGGAGAGGTTATGGTGGTATATGACAGGTTTAATTTTGACTGTTCCAGGTTCGCTCTTGAGCTTGCAACCATTGCACGATCCTGCTGCTCCGTGGTCACGGCCTTATCATAATCGTTCTGGCTGATGGCATTGGTCGATAGCAAGGGCTTCAGACGTGCGACATCCAGTTTTGCTTTTTCCCAGGCAGCGATCTTATTATCCAGATCGGCTTCTGAAAACTTGAGGTCGTTGATATACTCATTTTGCTCGATGGTAAAAAGCAACTGACCTTTTTTTACAACCGAACCTTCTTCAAAGGACCAATTTTGAAGATATCCGGCTACCCGGGCGCGGATTTCCACAGTCGGAATGCCGACAACTTGTCCAACCATCTGAAGGTAAATAGGAACAGGAGTGCTTTTCAGTTCCATGACTTTAAGGGGAGGCGGCTCACTGTCTTGTTTGTTTTTAGATTTACATCCCGCAAGAAGGATGGTTAAAGCCGGTAATAAAACGATCATCAGGAGGATAATCCGGAGGTATTTTTTTGTCATATTTGATTAGAATTAAACGAGGTTGCAATTTAATAACAATTAACATTACTCACATAAGAATTTATCATCTTTTAAAAAATTCTTGTTTGCGGAGGCTTGCAACGACTATCTCCCGGGATAATTAATCAAACCGGTTTACTTTAAATTTTACATTACTTTTGTCCGTTAAAATATTTTTGATTTGCGCCGTACCTGTATTTTCCTGACTCTTTATTTGCTCCTTCTTTTTTTGATTCCCTCTCTATCCCTGTCACAAACCAGGAGCCTGGATTTCAACAGAAATATTGCTTTTTTTATTCCATATATTCCCGACCCACAATCCTGCAATAAAAACGGGAATGAGATTCTGATCGAAATGGCAAAAGAGATTCTTAAAGAGCCCTGGAAGGTCAGTCTCGGGATCAGTTTTGATCTCCGGATTCGAATGCTATGGGATTTTTCAGAAAGGCCACTTCTGGCAATCAATGTCATCGGTCCGGCAATAACCGGTGATACCCGTTACCGGCTTTTCGACATTTCCAAGGTATTAATGCCTTCGCGGATGAATGTCACGATACGTCTGGAAAACAAGACCGATTCTACGGTGTTCCGTGAAATGGAAATTAAAAACCGGCCATTTGGAATTGCCGATACGATGGCAATCGAAGGCGATTGGCTTTCTTGTAACCCCAGTCACGATACCCTTAAATTAAGGTCCATAGAGTTGTTTTATGATGAGCGAGCAAGAAATGATTTTTTTTCACAATCGGATCAAATAAATGATTATTATGCTTGCCGCGCTTTGCTTGACTCCCTGGATCGTTTGGTGAAATCGATCGATCTGAAAGATTGGTCTCAATTACCCATCAATTTTATCCGTATCCGGGAAATCGATCACGCGATCCATTTAATGGAAAAAAGGAGATTTCCCGAGACCCTTTGTTTACAAGAGTTTGACCCAATGAATTGGAGAGAGATCTTTACTGCTGCAGATAAATGTTCACGAAGCCTGAAATTCACTTTTAAAGATGAACTGATGAATTCAGGCGCTATCACCGGAGAAGGGAACCTGGAGTTGTTTTCGGATTATTTGGTGTCACGTATTTTTAACTATATCGAACTTTCTCATACGATCAGTGAGATCAACGGAGAGATTTATTCGGATTGGCTCGATAATTATTTTCAGTTCCGCGCTTTTGAAGATGAACCTGACCTGATCAACCTGATTGCCCGGAAAATGTTTCCCGATGCCAGCCAGGATACCGTATTAACTTATATTTCCGAAGGAATATATCGCGCCTATCAGCGTCTGGCAAAAAAACTGATTGATCATTTCCAATATGCCGATGCATATACTCTGATGACCCATGCCTCTCTCATTAATGCGGGTAAGAATTTCATCCCGAAAATGGTGGCGGAAGATGAAATCCTTACTGAAGCAGCCACGGGAATTTATAGTTCGTATATCGGAATCGCTAAAACATGCCTGAACAATCGGAAATACCCGATGGCAGAAAACTATCTGGAGAAGGCAACTGATTTCAGAAAAAAGCATCCCGGGATTGTTTTTTCCGATACCTTATACAATTCGGTTTTCAGTGATCTGTTTTTGTTGCGGAAGACCGAATGTGACAATCTTCTTGCGAAAAACAGATATAGTGATGCTTTACGATGTTACCTCTATTTTGAGTATTCATACGACGCATTGCAACTTTTACCCGTCAGGGAAAAGCTTGAACAAAAAAAGAGAGAAGCCTGGTTTGGACTTTTCCTGGATGTCATCGGCCCGACTTTCCTGATAGTTGGGCAGGACTGATCAATGAGTTTGTAAAAATCTGATTATTAATTCTTAATAAATTTAGCTGTAGAATGGTAATTGTCTGTGGTATAGAATCTGAGAAAATAAATACCGGCTTTGAGGTTGCTGGTATTCACAGACAAATTCTCCGTATTAAGATTGTCAAGCGTTGTAATCTTCCGACCTACCAAGTTAAAAATTTCGATCCGGTTGATTCCGTTAAGATGTCCGAAATTAATAACATTGTGCACCGGATTCGGATAGAAATTGATGAACGTATTTCCGATTTCATGGATTCCGACGCCACCGACCTTATAGGATGAATATATTTTAACCGGCAGGCCAATTGCGGAGTCTCCCGATTCAGCAATTGGAGTGACTTCAAAGGCAATGAACTTACCTGCATCGCTTTCTAACAGGAGTAGTCCAAGAGTTGACGCGCCCTCGATCAAGGTCAAGCTGTCACCCACTGTATTCGGAGAAGTATACCACTTGTATATGGAAGCACCTTCCGTGATTCCATTGACATTTTCATAGGTATAACTTGCTGATATCGTTTGACCGACGATAAAATCTCCGAACAATCCCAGGTCATAAGCCCAGGGAGGAGTAAGAATGTCCGGGTTTTTATTATCATACCATACTTCAATAAGATTTTGGGCTCCGCCGACAGTGTCGATAATCTTATACTTGCGGTTTGGTCCGCCACCGGGAAATTCTGAAGTGTTCGGGTCTCCGTTGTAACGGAATTTAAATTCGACGGGAGTACCATCGATATAAGTTCTTGGAACGTTCATCTTAATGACATATATACTATCGCCTGTGTTATCAAAGAGGACATCATATGCGCCCCATCCGTTGATATTTCCTGCAATATCCAGGTAATCGAAATCCGGTGTGGCAGGATTGAAATGACCGGCCGCCATCTGGTACTTCATGATACATTTAAAAGTCACAGGAACGGTAGTCGGATCGTAGTCGTTGTACATGTGAGTCAGTGTTTTTGGAGAGGATGGCCCCCACATTTTACGGTTTGCTCCTCCCGGATAAAATTCTGATGTCTCCTCGTTGGCATTGATCCTGAATTTATATTCGTAAATACGGTTGGCATCAAGAATATAACTAATCTGGAAAGTACTGTCGCCGTTATACGTTAAAGCCGGAGAACCAGCCCAGTCATTCATATCGCCGGCAATGTCCATAAAGTCGACATCGGGATTGAACTGGTGGTTCAGAATGTAGTATTTCATATTCACGACAAAAATAACCTGATTGACCGGATCATCGTTCCACCAGACGTCGTTGGTCGTTACCCCCGGAAGGGCTTTCATGCTTCTGTCAACAGTCTCATAAACAGTGTCGTTGACCCGGTATTTAAAGAGATAGATAAGACCGCTGTCAAGGCCTTCTTCAACCAGACCCGTATAGGTATAGTCGGAGTTGGGATCCAAAAGGATTGGATCAATAAATCCCTCAATGACCACATAGACATTATCCATGATCGGGCCAAATAATCCTTCATTCACCATCTTAGTCATATTAACCTTGAAGGAAAATTTCGGAATGGAGTCAAATGCTGTTGCATTAACAGGGGTTATAGCAGCAGGCATCTGGCTCTGCGAAACCTTGGAGAATATCACCACGGAAAGCAATGTGAGGAGGATTTTCGTTAATTTAAGGGTAAGATTTTTCATAGGTGAAGGTTTTAGATTAATGATGTTGGTACTTTAATAAGTAGTAACAAATGTAATGCAGAAAACGATCATATTGACCCCTCTTTTCAACAAATTGCATTAAATTTGAATGAAAACCCGCAGAAATGTATTTAAACCAAATTCGAAAACAGCTAAGGTGCCGACAAAACTCAAAATGGATTCAGGTATAACCTTTAATGTGCTGAAGATGATTCTCACTCCTGAAGGCAGGATTGTCAGGAATGAATCATCCTCTTACGATCCGCAGTATTTTCTCAGGGATTACCTGGGCAATACCCGCGTGGTGTTCCGTGCCAATTCCTCGACGGGTTCCGTTGAATCGATACAGGAGGATCATTTTGATCCGTTTGGGATGAAACTCGGAATGGGAAACCTTAAAAGCATTGAACTTACCAAAACCTTATCAGCCCAAATACAATAAATACGCTGTTAGGCGTTCGGCATTTATTTTCAAGGTTTTTTATCATTGTTTAACAGTTCCAAGAAATTTTTTACAAAATATACCCAATTGTCAAGTTTGTCATATAATTGTTCTGTAGTTGGAAATGGAATTATAACATCAGGAACAATTCCAATATTGTCAATTGGGTTTTCAGGTAAACGTTTAGAGCGTGTCATTGGACACCATAATTGATAATTATTAGATGGTAAAGGGTTCGGAGTAATATTTGAATAATCTAATACTCCGGCTGTATTACAATTACCAAATAAGATTACTTTGGCACTTTGTTTTGCAGCAAGTAAGAACTGTTCTGCAGATGAAGCATTGCCCTCGTTAATAATAATACCAACATTTCGTGGCAAAGAATAAACAGTATCCTTTTGTACTAAATCGTTGTCATTTTCATAATATGGATGGGTAACATAGCCTCCAATATTTTTTTTCATTGCTCCAACAAGCGCTTGTGTCCATTTCATACCTTCTTCTCCGTTGTTAATTTCACCATTTTTCATGGCATCCTCAAAAGATTTGATATTGCCTTTTGATGCATACCATTCTACTCCTTTTGATTCATATGGTTTTATATAAATTAGTTTTGCGAGTTCTTCATAAAAATTGTCTTGACCGCCTCCATTATTTCTAATATCAATAATTAAATTTGGTCGTGATATAATTTCACTCCAATGTTTTAATACAAATTCATTTCCTGTATTACTATAAAAACTAGGTATTCTAAGATAATATGTACTATCATTCAAATACATAGCTACTGGGTAAGTGTTTCTACCATTTGAAAATATTGGCACATAAGAATACAGTACCGATTTATCCATAATATCAGAACTTGATTTTCGCACAAATCTAGTATCATCATGCATTTCCAAAACTTTTCCTGTTAAATGTAATGATGCTTCTCTTTTATATGTTTTCCTATCTTTAACTAAAGAATAGTTTATAACATTAAAAACGGTGTCATTAATAGGCTCAAATTCATATATTATTTGTCCATTTTTCCAGCCTTGACCATTTACGACTACACCAACATATTTTTGTCCATCTTTTGTAACAATGAATTTCTGTCTAAATCCTTCCCATACACCTTCTATTCCTATTGCATTCTTTGTTGTTTGTTGTAAACTATCAACATTGACATATAGATTTTTCCCGTATGTTGAAACTTCCATAATTTCAGGTTGCTGTTGTTTGTCATTCCTAATACGATTAACACGAAGATGGTGGTCTTTAAAAAAATCGGTATAATCGTTAAAGTAATATATGCAACTATCCGGATATATAGTAATTTTCTGTCTAATTTCTTTTTCTAAAAGCATAAGTTGTGAACGATTAGCATCGGTCACTTTATCATTATAACCAGGGTAGTCAGCCTGGATTATTTTAACCAAAAAATCAAAATCCTTTATGCAATCATTTGATTGTGTAAATGATAAATTATTAATAAAAAGGGTAATTAGAGTTATTAAAATAATCTTTGCTCTCATATGAACTTTTTTATATTATTAATGTTTTGTGGCGTTTTTCATTTTCTTATTTATTAACTTTGATAGTTTATAGAATTCACTAAAATAAGTTTCATCATTCTTAATATCTTTTTTGAACTCATTTAAATAAAGTTCTTTAAGTCTATCCTTAGCCGATTTCCTTTCATCTTTGTTTTCAGATTGTAAAGCAAAATTCAATTCTGGATTTGCTGTATTTTGTAAAATCCGGTGATATTGACCACCTAAATCCGGATGAACGTGACCACCTTCTTTCCGGTGCAAATTGACCACCCCCATTTTTTCCTCATTTTCTTTTGATTTTATCGGTTTTAGACGGTTATACAAATATACATTTTTTCATTACCGTTAATTTTATTCGATTTAGTTCAATAATTGCTGCTTCTTTCGTAATGATTCCCGGATCATTTCGATTCGATGTGCATTGTGTACGATGCAATCCAACACCGCGTCAGCAATGGTTTTCTCGCCGATTACATCATGCCATTGTCCTACCGGTAGCTGGGCCGCTATAATGGTGGAACGCTTGCCATGTAGGTCTTCAATGATCTCAATGAGTGCCGATCGGTTTTGGTTGTCCATGGGTTGCATACCAAAATCATCGAGTATCAACAGGTCCATCTTCTCGATCCTGGCCGTCTCTTTTATGTTAGAACCATCAGCCCGGGCCATTTTCAGCATTGCAAAGAGTTTGGATGTGCTGGCATAGAGAACCTTAAATCCGAGCATGCAGGCCTGATTCCAAGTGCCGAGGCAATATAACTCTTTCCGATGTAATGTAAAATTTTACATTACATCGGTTATGTAAACCCAAGGATAATGTAAAGTGGGATCGTACTTTTATTCCAGAAAGGTTGATAATACTACACTTACTTTTACGGTCACGCATCCCTCTCATCGAGGCGCTTGGATTGATAAAAAAGATGATCCGTTTCTATCCAATTGAGCATTCCCTCGATGGAATTTGTGATGACATCATGCATGGGAACCAATTAAACCAAAGTTTGGGACGCTTCCCTATTTATGATAAAAGAATGGTTTCGATGTTGAAAGTGTCTTATCTACAATATTTGTGATGGCGAACAAATTGTCGATATTAATATACTCAGATATAGAAATGATAATTATGAATAAACTAAAAAAGGCAGTCTCGTACTCAATATATTCTTTATATTTGTATTAGATTGTAACTTTATTGAAACTTGATCCGGCCAGGCGGTGGTGTTTTAACTGAATATATAAAGTCTTCATGAATACTGTGAACAAAAGAATAAAAGTTCCGCCCGGATCGAAGATGATATCTCAAGAGTCGAGATGCCCTCTTTTTTTTTATATCTCTGCTTTCTTTTACTTCCACCAAAAGAAAGTTGAGAAGAGTGGATATACAAAGGCGGGCATCCACCAAGCATATATACGATAAAGGAAAAGAAAACATAAAGCAAGTAAATCCTGCACTGCGGCTGTACACGGTGCGTTATGCATTGTCGTAATGTAAACAAGGTTTTGCATTAATGCTGATGCTTAGAAAATCATACTATGTTCAATTGGAGGAAAAAAACATGAAAAAACTTTTCTTTTTTTTACTCGGGCTATCCATTTCAATTACAGGCTTGTCGCAACCCTGTTTGCCAGACGGGATAACATTCAAAACCCAAACCCAAATCGATAGTTTTCCGATAAACTTTCCTAACTGTTCCGAAATTGCTGGTGATGTAGTTGTCAATGGAGACAATATCACAAATCTCTATGGATTAAATTCTGTAACTTTCATCGGCGGAGAATTAGCCATCGTTATAAATAATTCCCTGAAAACCCTTGCCGGGCTTGAAAACCTGATATCAGTTGGTGGATATCTGACATTTTGTTATAATCCAGTACTGAATAGTCTGTCGGGATTAGAGAGACTAAAGAATGTCAGTGGATGTTTAATGATCTTTGAGAACGATTTCCTGCCAAACCTTACCGGACTGGATTCTCTTAGATTTATCGGAGGAGAAATGCATATTACTAATTGCAACGGATTGAATAGTTTGGACGGCCTTGGATCCCTGGATTCTATCAACGGTGATATTGGAGTTGGGGAGAATCCCATGCTATCTGATCTTAATGGGTTGAATGGATTAACTTTTATTAATGGTGGAATTTATTTTTTAAACAATAATGCACTGACCACTCTTAAGGGTCTTGACAATATTGACGTTGCATCCATCCACAGTTTACATATTTATGACAACAGCCATTTAACAACCTGCGCCATTCAAAGCATATGCAATTTCCTGAAGAATCCTTATATGTTTATAGATATTCATGATAATGCTCCTGGCTGCAACAATGAAGAAGAAGTTGATACTGCCTGCTTGTCTCTTTCCATTGATTGCAATAAAAATATAGAAATATTTTCGATCTACCCAAATCCAGTTTCCACTGAAATTACCATTGAATCAGCCGTACTTCATCCATCTGGCAATCTCTGTTTGATGAACCTCCGGGGTAATGAATTGATCAACTTCAAAATCACAGAGAAAAAGACAATTTTACATCTTAATGATTTACCAAGTGGCATTTATTTTTTACAAATTACATCATCAAATTCGGTAAACAATTTTAAAATCATAAAGAATCAGTAAGGAAAGGAATTATATAAACGACGACAGGAAATAGTGGAGCGCATCCCTTTGGTAAAATAAAACGACAATGGATTTTTGACTACACGCCGATGAAAGGAAAAAAGTAAACGGAATGTTTTTTAGTTTACCCAATGGCAGCCAGTACCACCTGGTTTATAGAAGTCCCGTAATCTATTAAACGTTCATTCTCCTCCTGAAGTTCACGAACTGCTGGATCAATTCGTTTATATCGGCTTTTTAATCCTTCTATTCCATCTTGAAGGTACTTACGTCTCCATTTATCATATAAAGATGGAGACAATGTTATAAGGAATACACATACTTAGATACGTTGAAATCAACAGGATTATCGGGATTGTTTTGATATACCTGTGAAAAAGCAGAGGGTTTATTATTTATTTGATAGCCTCTGTTTAAGGTGAAATATAGTATTGCTTCCCAGAAACCGATTTTAATATTCGGATAAGAACGCTTAAGGATGGATGAGTTAGAATAGAAGTGCCATTTGATTTTATTATATCCATCCAGTAATTCTTCTGGAGAAATGTTTTCAGGTCTGATGATCACTTTGGAAGCATCAAACCTGTTCCAGTCATCCGTAAGGATACGGCCCTGTGAAAGTAATTTATCGAAAACCGGAGTCCCCGGATAAGGTGTCATCACACAGGCCTGAAAGAAAGCGGGTTTTGACCTTGAAAGAAAATCATGGGCGACATCAAATGCTTCATGAGTATCGGAATCGAGGCCAAAGATGAGTGAAGCCATTGTCATAATACCGTGATCCTGCAATTTTTTTATAGCCAGAATATTTTCATCCATGGTTTTTAAAGTTTTACGATACTGATTGATACCGTATTCTGACATGGATTCGAATCCGATAAGCAACGCTCTGCATCCGGATTTGTAAGCAAGTTTGATGAGTTCTGTGTCACCGGCAACTTGTATGGAAGCCTGACCCACCCATGTTTTCTTATATGGGGTTATTTTCACGAATAACTCCTTTGCGTAACGTTTATCGCTCGTAATGTTGTCATCAAGGAAGAAAAGGTTTTTTCCCTTACACGATTCGATGTCGGTAACGATATCACGGATGGGCTTGTGCCTTTGACGGGTTCCAAAAAACCTAGATACTGTGCAAAAGTCACAATTGTACGGACAGCCACGTGTTGTTTCGATAGGGGAGATGGAGAACTTCCCCGAAGAGCAGTTGACTAAATTTCTCCGGGGACTGACATGATTTTGCAAATCAGGCAATTTATCGAGTTTATAGAATGATTTCAAACGATTGTGTTTGATATCATCCAACACGATATCCCAAAGGCCTTCGGCTTCACCGATCACTACCGAGTTGCCAAACCGGATGGCTTCTTCCGGCATCGCTGTGGCGTGGATTCCTCCAAAAATGACAATTTTACCACGCTTTTTAAATTCATTGGCAATCTGGTATCCCCTTATGCAGGTTTGTGTCATGATAGAAATGCCAATGACATCGAAATCATCATCGAAATTTACTTTCTCACCGTATACTTCTTCTACAATTTGTACTTCGTGTTCGGGAGGAGTAAGTGCAGCAATCAATGAAAGGGTTAACTGGGGTATGTTCATCGAGTTGGGCCGCTGTTCTTTAATCGGGCAAGGAGAAATGAGTAAAATCTTCATTACTTAAATTAAATAATCATTTTTATAACAGTATAGACTAAAAATACGCCAAAAAGACAAAGTACAATCCCCAGGATTTGGATAACCCGATTCATAACCTTTAAATTGAATTTCGTGCGATACTTTACCAGGAAACGAGCTAAAAAGTAAAACCACATGATGCCACCCAGAGATAAAAAGAAAGCATAACATATACTCACCAAAAAAGGAAAGTAATTGGGTAATCTGGCATTATTTTCTCTGTGAATTTGTTGCAATGTTGTATTGACCGTATCAACCTGAAAATAGGAAATTGTATTTTGAGAATTAATATTATTGCCCCCTGTCTTATTGATTTGTTGTATGTTTTGGCCCATCAGAATTTCTAAACCACCGGTATTAAATCCCAACGAGGTAATCAGTGATATAACGAAAAAAGAGGAAGTTAACCAACCCATAAAGAGTGTGGGATTGAGGAAGTTAAGAATTAATCCGGTCCAAAAACCACCTCTTTCTTTTTTTATTTTTTTCGAAATATAGTTTTTTTCATCAATATTCTCCAAGCCGAGCTTGGTTTTTACCGTTTTATATCCAATGAAAAATAGAAATATGGCTCCGCCAAACAAAACATAAGGGATGAAGGGTTTGTAAAACGAATATAATTTGGTCAAACCGAAAACAGAGATAAAAACATAGATGAAATCAGCAATAGATGCACCAGCAGCAACAAGTGTGCAATATCTCATTTTACCTTTTAAGGCATTGGATGTTATTAATATACTGATAGTGCCGGCAATAGGCATCGAACAAATGAATCCTACAAGGAATCCAATAATTGATATAGTAAATATAATGTTGATCAAAGAAGGATTAATAATTTGTAAACAAATGTTTTGTCAAATGAAGAACCTCGTGTAATAATGCTCGCGGTATTCAATTACAACGATTAAAAGTTCGGTATTAGTATCAATTTTAAACAAAAATAATTAGCTTTGTAGAAGACAAATATAGATATCTTAACTTTTTTTTATCATTTACTCAAAAGCAAATTCGTATATAGTAATTACTGTTTTTCTTTTCCAAACTTTCTGGAAAAGCCGACGAAGTTGATTATCATCGTATAAATCTGAGAATTTTATGCAATCAGTTTCACCATGAGAAGATCCCTATCCGTTTCATTTTTCCTCCTCTGCGCGTCCCTTTGCTTCAGTCAATATTTCTACGATCCTTCAGGCAAGCTTCTTGGCAGATTTGGAGGTGATACGGTGTTTAATGGATCGGGTTACCAGATTGGCAGAATAGATGCCGATAAAATTTTTGATAACACAGATCATCTAATCGGCAGGGTTGATGGAAATATTATCTATGATGGGTCTGACAAACAAATCGGCAGGGTTCATGGAAGCAATTTTTATGATGGTTCGGGGAAACAAATCTGGAAAATTGACGGCGATAATATTTTTGATGACTCAGGAAAACGAGTTGGCAGCATGGATAAATTAACAAGGATGCAGATTATTATCTTCTTTTATTACTTTTACAAATCATCCTAACCCCAATGGGTGTTATCCGGCTGTTTCGTAAACCGAACCTTGAATCCCGCTCAATTTTTATCTAAAACACCTCACTTTGTCTTTAATATACACGGATAACACATCTGTGGCATAACTCATCTATTATATTATACAATTCACACATTTGGATGTAACATTTCGAATATGTGTGAATAATGTAACTTATTTCAAATATTGTGTAACACTTATTGCTGGTTTGATAGCGACCTTTGTAATCTTGTGAAAATTCCTTCACAAATTAGAACAAAAAAAATGAAAACACAACTACTCAATTTATTAACAGCAGTTATGCTGCTGTTAATACCAACGCTGAATTTTGCACAGGCTCCTCCCCTGGGAACTGCTGCCGGATTCGTTCTTTTTTCTAGTGTTGGCGCAGTAGGCAATACGGGAATCTCGCAAATTACAGGCAATGTAGGCACGAACAGTGGTGCCATCACCGGTTTCGGAAATGTGAACGGTGTGATGCATACGAGTAATGGTGCAACTGCGCAATGCGCAGCAGATTTACTGCTTGCCTATAATCTGTTGAACAGTACCGTTCCGACATTCTTTCCCGCACCTTTGCTTGGAAATGGACAAATACTAAATACAGGTGTTTATTCCATCTCCGGTGCAGCAACAATGAACGGAATTCTAACATTAAATGCACAAGGGAATGCGAATGCTGTATTTATTTTTCAAATTCAAGGATCTTTTTCCACAGGCGCTAATGCAAAAGTAAAATTGATTAATGGAGCATTGGCATGTAATGTATTCTGGAAGGTGGAAGGTCTGGTCAGCATGGCTGCCGGGACTACCATGCGGGGAACTGTTATTGCCAACAATGCGGCAATTGATATGTACGCCGGCGACACACTGGAAGGTAGAGCGCTTTCTACTACCGGGGCTGTTAATGTTGATGGAGTGATGGCCTATACACCTATCGGTTGCGGAAGTCCAATTCTTACAGGACCAGCCCCCCCTGCACTTGCTTCCACGCAATGTTATACAATATTTTCTTCTGATGGTCCGGTTTCAAACGCCGGCATAACCCATGTCACAGGCGATGTCGGGACAAATGTTGGTTTAACCACCGGCTTCGATCCACTGCTGGTAAACGGTATGATTCATCCTATTCCGGATGGCTCTACCGCACAATGTGCAGCCGATTTGCTTAATGTATATACTTATCTGAATGCACTGCCTTATGATATTGAACTATTGTATCCGGCACAGTTTGGGAACAGTCTCGTTCTGACACCACATACATACCTTATGAATGCCGCTACGACATTTACGGGTGACCTATACCTAAATGCACTGGGTAATGCAAATGCAGTATTTGTTATTAAGATATATGGTGCCCTGTCAACAAGCACGTATGCAAATGTTATATTGACAAACGGTACACTGGCAAAAAATGTTTATTGGTTGGTTAGTGGCGCAGTAAGCATAAATAATTATGGTTCATCACAATAATGCGTACCTGTTTTCATGAAGGGCATAAATTTTCAAAGCAAAATATTCCATGTCTCTAAACCCATATGCTTTACGTTTAAGGACCTTTATCTTGTTGTTGAACCCTTC
>Ga0247841_10000713_pt1 | contig 83888 bp, 83 predicted proteins | sample LaCruzMarch2015__2_FD_192410 | JGI IMG/M metagenome (GOLD analysis project Ga0247841, IMG submission 192410) | Freshwater microbial communities from meromictic Lake La Cruz, Castile-La Mancha, Spain - LaCruzMarch2015_18m | ecosystem: Environmental > Aquatic > Freshwater > Lake | place: Spain... | reverse complement strand
GCTCGAAAGCAAATTGCCCAAAAAACCATATTTAATATTTTAGGGCCGCTGATTAATCCGGCGCGGGCCACCAATCAGTTAATCGGGGTGTATTCCCAACAGTGGGTCAGGCCGTTGGCCGAAGTCCTGCATAATTTAGGTTCAGATCATATTCTAGTGGTGCATGGCGCAGACGGTTTGGATGAAATAACGACTACGGATAAAACTTTCGTTACCGAGGTTGCCGGCAGGGTAATCAAGGATTACGAAATTGTTCCGGAAGATTTTGGTTTTAAAAGGGCAAGTTTGAATGATCTGTTAGGCGGCACAATCGATGAAAATGTAAAGATCGCTTTAGATATTTTGTCGGGAAAATCGGGTAGCCGCAGGGAGGTAGTTTTACTTAATGCCGGCTGTGCCATATATGCGGCGAATAAAACGGATACAATCTCCAAGGGAGTAATTCTGGCAAAAAAATCTATTGATTCCGGAGCAGCATTGGAAAAGCTTAAGCGGCTAAAGGAATATTCGCAATAATATGGCTAAAACTGATATTTTAAAACAAATCGTGGCCAAAAAGAAAGAGAGGGTTCTTTTGGCTAAGCAGCAGCTTAGCCAGGAAGAGCTCATTGCTAAATTAGCGGGTTTACCCGTTACCCGGCCGTTTAAAGAAGTAATTAGTAAGCCTAAGCAGATTTCGCTGATTGCTGAAATTAAACAGGCTTCACCTTCTAAGGGGATGATCCGTGAAGATTTTAATTTAGAGGAGATTTCCCGGCTTTATCAAGAGGCAGGGGTGCAGGCGGTTTCCGTGTTAACGGAGGAGGATTTTTTCAGCGGCAGCCTGGTTTACCTAAATCAGGTAAAAAACATATTTACCGGGCCGATTTTAAGAAAAGATTTTATTTTAGAAGAATATCAGGTTTATGAGTCGCGTTATTTCGGAGCGGATGCGATTTTATTGATTGCGGATTTATTGACTAAGGATAAGCTTGTCCAGCTAATGCAGATTGCGGATAGTTTAGGCCTGGATTACCTGGTGGAGGTGCATGATGAAAAGGAGCTTAAAAAAGTCCTTAGTTTAAAGGTCCCGATTATCGGAATTAACAATCGTAATTTGCGCACATTAGAGATTGATTTTAAGACCACGGAAAAATTATTTACTTTGGTTCCCAAAGAAAAGATCGTGGTGGTCGAGAGTGGGATTAAAAACTCTCAGGATGTTTTATTTTTAAAGATCCTTGGGGCAAGTGCCGTATTAATCGGCACAGCCTTTATGGAGGCAGCAGATATTAAAAGTAAGGTAGAAGAGGTAATGGGTTGGTAAAGGTTAAGATCTGCGGGATTACTAATTTAGAGGATGCTTTAGCCGGCTTCTTTTCCGGAGCAGATGCTTTAGGGTTCGTTTTTTATAAAAAAAGCCCGCGCTATATCCGTCCGCATAAAGCAGCAAATATTTCACGGATTTTACCGGATAAAATCAAACGGGTAGGCGTTTTTGTGGATGAAAAAGTTTCCGCTGTAATAAAAATTGCCAAGCTTTGTGATTTAGATATGCTGCAGTTTCATGGGCAGGAATCGCCAGAATATTGCCAGAAATTCAAAGATTATAAAGTGATTAAAGCATTTAGAATAAATCGAAAAGAAAATTTAGAGGGTATATCTAAATATAAAACATTTGCTTATTTGTTTGATAGTTTTTCAAAGGCCAGATTTGGCGGAACGGGGAACAAATTTAACTGGAAAATACTTGCTCAAGCAGTTAGAATAAAGCCAATTGTATTTGTATCCGGCGGGTTAACGGTGAGTAATGTAAAAAAGGCAATTAAATTATTAAAACCCGATTGGGTTGATGCCTCCAGCTCTTTAGAGCTGTCGCCCGGTAAAAAGGGCCATAAAGAGATCGCGAAGTTTATTCAGGCAGCAAAAGCGGTATAATTTAGCGGGTGGGTAGATATGAAAAAATGTCCGTTTTGCGCAGAGGATATCCAGGATGAGGCAGTAAAATGCAAGCATTGCGGCGAGTTCCTGAAGAAAAAGAATAAAGCCTTAAATTGCCTGTTTGGATGCCTGTTTGCTTTGCTGGGGATTGTTTTGTTAAGCGGGGTTTTTATTTATCTTGTTTCTTTTGCGTACAATGCTTTAATGTATAAAATGCTGGCATGGCAGGCAAATTTGCCGCATTTTAATTTACCTTTTACTTTTCATGGTGCGCAGGTGATGTTTAATGATTTGGGGGCAGGATTTCAAAGTCTTAAAGAGTTTCTGAACAATGATTCATTAAAAGATTATCAAAGAATTACCTTCTAAAAAAAATGAAAAATAAATTACCGGATAAAAGCGGGCATTTTGGTTTTTTTGGGGGGAGATTTGTCCCTGAGACGCTGATTTATGCTCTTGATGAATTAGAGAATGAATATTCTAAAGCCAGGAAAGATAAAAAGTTTGCGCGCCAACTTACTTATTATCTTCGCGAGTACGCTGGCCGGCCCACTCCGTTGTACTTAGCCGAAAACTTAAGCCGATATTTAGGAATCAAGAAAGTTTATCTAAAACGGGAGGATCTTTTACATACGGGCGCGCATAAAATTAATAATACTTTGGGCCAGGTGCTTTTAGCGGTGAGGATGGGTAAAAAGAGGTTAATTGCCGAGACCGGGGCGGGCCAGCATGGAGTGGCGACGGCGACGGTAGCGGCTTTATTTGGATTAAGCTGCGATGTTTATATGGGAGAGCAAGATATTCACCGCCAGGCTTTAAATGTACTGCGCATGAAATTACTGGGGGCGAAGGTTATTAGCGTAAAAAGCGGGACGCAAACTTTAAAGGATGCGATGACCCAGGCTTTACGGGATTGGGTAACTAATGTCGAAAATACGCATTATGTTATCGGTACCGCTGCCGGCCCGCATCCGTATCCGGAAATGGTGCGTAATTTTCAACGCGTGATCGGAGACGAGGCGAGAGCGCAGATATTAAAGAAAGAAAATCGTTTACCGGACTATTTGGTGGCTTGTGTTGGCGGCGGCAGTAATGCTATCGGTTTATTCCATCCATTTTTTGATGATTTAAATGTAAGAATGATCGGTGTGGAAGCTGCCGGGTTAGGCCTGGCTTCGGGTAAACATTCCGCGAGTTTAGGCTGCGGAGCAACCGGAGTTTTACATGGTTCTAAGTCAAAGATTCTGGAGGATAAATTTGGCCAGATCAAGAATGCGCATTCTATTGCCGCGGGTTTAGATTATCCGGGGGTTGGGCCGGAGCATGCTTATTACCAGCGAATAAAGCGCGCCGATTACGTGTCGATTACCGATAAAGAAGCTCAAGAAGGATTTAGGTTATTGTCTTTGATTGAGGGGATTATTCCGGCATTGGAGTCTGCGCATGCGGTTGCTTATTTAAAAAAAGCCAAGCGCTTCATTAAAAAGAACGCTTTAGTCATTCTCTGCCTTTCCGGAAGAGGAGATAAGGATCTAGATGAATCGTATTGATAAAAAATTTATGCAACTAAAAAATCAGGACAAAAAAGCTTTTATTGCTTTTATTACTGCCGGTTATCCGGATTTATCTACTAGTTTTAAGTTAGTTATTGAGCTGGAGAAAAAAGGGGTAGACATAATTGAATTGGGTGTGCCTTTTTCTGATCCTTTGGCGGATGGGTCAACGATTCAGGAGGCTTCCGGATATTCTTTAGGGCAAGGAACTAACCTGGTAAAGATTTTAGATTTAGTGAAACAATTGCGTAAGCATAGCAGTTTGCCGATATGCCTGATGACTTATTACAACCCGGTTTTTTGTTTTGGAGAGAAGAATTTTGTGAATAAAGCTGTGGCTGCCGGAGTAGATGGAGTAATTATTCCGGATTTGCCATGCGAAGAAGCTAAAGAATTCAGGCATTATGCTAATCAAAGAGGTTTAGTCAATATTTGTTTTATTAGCCCGACTAGTTCTCTGGCGCGGATTAAGTCGATATTAAAAGTCGCCCGCGGTTTTATTTATTATGTTTCTTTAACCGGGGTAACCGGCAGCCGTAAAAATTTAGCCGCAGATTTAAAAACCAAATTATCCGCAATTAGAAAATTAACGGCTAAACCGGTTTGTGTCGGATTTGGCATATCCAGCGCCGGGCAAGTTAAAGCCGTGCGCAAAATTTCTGATGGAGTAATTGTGGGCAGCGCAATCGTCGGCAAGATTAAAGAAAATCTGGGTAACCGAAATTTAGTACAAAGAGTAGGTAGCTTTGTAGGAAGGTTAAATGTATAAAAGGCAAAAGTTAAATAACGGTTTAAGAATAATTACTAAGCGTTCCGGTAGCGTGCAATCTGTATCTTTGGGGATTTGGATTAATATTGGCAGCCGTTATGAGGCGGTTGAGCAAAAAGGCATATCGCATTTCCTGGAGCATTTACTTTTTAAAGGCAGTAAAAAATACTCTTGCCGCGCGATCAAGGAATCAATTGAAGGAGTAGGCGGGGCGTTAAATGGTTTTACTTCTGAGGAACATACCTGTTATTTGGTTAAGATTCCCCACCGTTATTTATCAAGCGCTTTAGATATTTTATCGGATATGGTGATCAATCCGTGTTTAGCGCCTGCGGATCTCAAAAAAGAAAAAACGGTAGTTTTAGAAGAATTAAAAATGTACCGGGATCTTCCGCAAAGCTATGTCTACGAATTATTGGATGAACTGCTTTGGCCAGGGCAAGCTTTGGGTTCACCGGTAATCGGGACGGTGGAAACGGTAAATAATATTAGCCGTAGTGTCTTAAAATCTTTTCAGCTTAATCATTATACTCCGGCTAACATTGTCATCAGCGCGGCGGGATTACTGGATAATGATTTATTGGTAAAAAAAGTTTCGGCAATTTTTTCACCGCTTAAAAACACTAAATTAAATGTTTTTCTTAAGGCTCAACAGGCCCAGGTTAAGCCGCAGTTAAAGATTTTTCATAAAAATACTGAGCAGACCCATGTGGCCTTAGGTTTTCATGCTTTAAAGCGGGATCATCCGCTAAGGCATGCTCAGGCAATTTTGCATATAATTTTAGGCGCAAATATGTCTAGCCGGCTTTTTAATGAAGTTCGGGAAAAAAGGGGCTTAGCCTACGAGATCGGCACCGGGCTAAAACGTTATCATGATACCGGGGCATTCTTAGTGCACGCGGGGATTGATAATTCCAAAGTCTTAGATTGCCTGGGGTTAATTTTTCATGAGTTGGGTAAGACTAAAAAAATTCCGGTGACTAAAGATGAATTCAAGCGGGCAAAAGAGTTTTACCTTGGGCAGTTGAGTTTGGCGTTAGAGGATACTATGGAGTATATGCTTTGGATGGGAGAGAGCGTTGCCTGTTTAGACAAAGTGTATTCATTAGAGCAGATCATTAAAGAGGTGAATAAGGTTTCTGCGGAGGATGTCAGAGGGGTGGCCAGGCAAATATTTGAAAATAAAACTATTAACCTGGCGCTTATCGGTCCGCTGGGAAAAAATGAAAAACAAATTTACGGTAAATTGAATTTAGGATAAAGATGGTTATTTTTCTAATTTTATTAATCTTAGCAGTGCTTTCATTTTTCTTTTCGGCATCCGAGACGGCAATGATCGGATTAAGTAGGATTCGGCTGCGCCACATGCTGCAGCAGGGAATTAAGGGCGCTCAGAGTGTCCAGCGGTTAGTGGCTAAATTGGATAAGGTGATTGCGGCCATCCTGATCGGTAATAACCTGGTGAATATTGCTGTCTCATCAATCGTCACTGGTATCTTTGTCCAGATTTATGGATATCGCTGGGGTGTAGTTGTCTCGACCTTTGTTACAACCTTAATTTTGCTTATCTTCTGTGAAGTTACCCCAAAAATACTTTCTTCAAAACATCCCGGTAAGGTGGCTTTGGCGACTGCCCCGTTAATGGAAGTGGTTTTAGTTATTTTTAGGCCCATAATTGCATTCTTTATCGGGATCAGTAATTTTATTTTAAAAGTTTTTGGTGTAGGAACGACTAAACGGTCTCCCTTGATTACGGTTGAAGAATTAAAAACCATGATTGAGATGGGCCAGGAAGAGGGGGTTTTAACTGACCAGGAGCGTAAAATGCTTCACCGTATCTTTGAATTTGGAAGCACTAAGCTTACCGATGTCATGGTCCCTAAGGATAAAATTATCGCGGTAAACATTAATACGAATTCCGATGATCTATTGAATATTTTTGTGGAGGAAGGGCATGCCCGGCTTCCGGTATACAGCGGGAGCCGTGATAATATTGTCGGTATAGTTTATGCCCGCGATCTTTTATATATTTTGCGAGAGAAAGGTTTATTTTTATTGCAGGATTTGCTCCACGGAGCCTGTTTTGTTCCAGGTTCGATGCAGGTGAGTGAGATGCTCAGGAAGTTTCAAGCTGAGAAGATGCAGATTGCCATTATTGTGGATAAGAACAAGTTAACCTTAGGCTTGGTTACTTTAGAAGATTTACTGGAAGAGATTGTTGGTGAAATCGAAGAAAAGCATTCGATGAAAGGCAGGCATACTTAGAGCCAACTATTGACATCAAAATTTTCCTATGTTAAAATTAAGCATTCTATCAGTAGGGTAATAAGATGTACTCCCGCCTCAAATTATTCGGCGGGATAAATTCGCGCATTAACTTACTCACACTGCGTGTTCGTAAGTTAAGCGCTCATTTAAAGGAGGAACAAATGGCAGAAACAGGATATTGTGTAAAATGTAAAGGGAAAAAATCAATGAAGGATGAACAGAAGGTAACCATGAAAAATGGCCGCGCAGCAATGAAAGGTAAATGCCCTGAATGCGGAACCGGGATGTATAAGATTCTAGGAAAAGCTAAGTAAGAGCGAACAATGGTTTATCAAATAAGTTAAGACGTTTCGCGCTACAAAGCGCGTCGGTACCCGGCGCAGATAGGATTTGCGCCGGTATGCGCCAGGTGGCGCATGTTGTCTAGGTAGACAAGGAGTAAGAAAATAAACTCGAAAACTTTAGCACAACGTATTGCCTGGATTGCCAAATCTATTAAAGCCGAACAGGTTATTATTCTGGATGTTTCTAAGGTAGCCGGGTTTTGTGATTATTTTGTGATTGCCAGCGGCAATTCTTTAAGGCAGACTACCGCGATTGCCCAGGCAATTCAAAAAGATCTGGAAATACAAAAAATAAAATCTCTCTCTAAGGTTTCTCCGAACGATGAATCCGGTTGGATAGCGTTGGATTACGCTAGCGTAATCGTGCATTCGTTCTATAAACCGGTGAGAGAGTTTTATTCTTTAGAGGGGCTTTGGTCTGATGCCAAAAGAGTCAGGGTGATTGCCCCTAAGCGTTAAGCTTACCTAATTTGCACCCATCGCTATTTTAATTTAAAATGCCCAAAGATATTCAAAGTGAACTGATCGACTTAGTTACGCATTGCCTGGTAAAGTTAGGTTGGTTTGTGCATAGTTCGGAGAAAATCTCTCTTGATTTGCCGACCGATAATCGTTTCGGTGACTTTAGCACGAATATTGCTTTAAAATTAAGCAAATTACTTAAACGCCCTCCTCAGGCAATTGCCGCAGAGTTAGCCGCTTGTTTGCAACAGGAAATAACCCAATCTGAACTGGCCAAACTGGTTACTCAGGTAAAAGTTGAAGGAGTGGGGTTTATAAATTTTTATCTTAAAGAAAGTTATTTTTATGAGAAGCTTAAACTAATTATTACTCAGGGTAAGCAGGCATTAAAAAACGATGTTGGCGCAGGCAAAAAAGTTTTAATTGAATTTGTGAGTGCTAATCCTACCGGAGCTTTATCCGTGGCCCATGCGCGTCAAGCGGTGGTGGGTGATTGCCTGTCGAATGTTTTATCTTTTATCGGTTTTGATGTTCAGCGGGAATATTACCTTAATGATGAGGGGAATCAGATTAATATTCTTGGTGCATCCGTGAATTTACGGCTTAAAGAATTAAAAGGTGAAAAAATAGAGTTTCCGCAAAATTATTATCAGGGTGATTATATTTATGATATCGCTAGAGCTTCGGTTAGTCAAAAAATTAAAGATACGGATTTGGGGAACTTTGCTGCGGATTACATTTTGAAGATCATTAAGCAGGAACTGATTGATTTCGGGATTAAATTTGATTGTTGGTATTCGCAAAAGGATCTGGCGAAGAGCGGTAAGGTTCAGAAGGCATTTGAACAATTAAAGAAAAAAGGATTTTTGTACGAGCAAGATGGAGCGCTCTGGTTTAAATCAACCGAATTCGGTGATGATAAGGACCGGGTAATTATTAAAAGTGATGGCAGCCAGACGTATTTAGCTCCGGATATTGCGTATCATGAGGATAAATTTAATCGCAAGTTTAGTTGGTTGATTAATCTTTGGGGGCCGGATCATCATGGTTATATCAACCGTATTAAGGCTTCTATTGAGGCCTTTGGACATAATCCGCTTGATCTATCGGTAGTAATTGTCCAATTAGCCACGATTTTTCGAAATGGCCAAGAGATTCAAATGTCCACGCGGCGTGGCCAGTATATAACTTTACGCGAGGTTTTAGATGAAGTAGGCGCGGATGCCGCCAGATTTTTCTTTCTCATGCGCCGGACATCCAGCCATTTGGATTTTGATTTGGAGATTGCCAAAAAACAAAGCGCGGAAAATCCCGTATTTTATGTGCAGTATGCTCACGCCCGTATCTGTAGTATATTGCGCAGCAGTGCGGCGCAAATTAAAGATAATTTAGATTTAACTGTGCTTAAGGAGAAGGAAGAGCTGAATTTGATTAAAAAATTGTTGGAGTTTGATACCACTCTTAACATTTGCCGGGTGACTACTGATCCGTATATGCTTACGGTTTATCTGCAGGAACTCTCCGAGAGTTTTCATAAATTTTATGATTTACACCGTGTTCTCGACCAGGATAAGGATTTAACTTGCGCCAGGCTCGCTTTGATTAAAGGAGTAAAAATTGTTATCGCTTGCGGGTTAGAACTTCTAGGAATAACGCAACCAGAGAAGATGTAAATGTCTAGTCATTCCATCCTAAGAATAGCCACTCCGAATATTTCTTTACAAAATCAGCTTTCTAAAGAATTGGGCATCTCGAAAATATTGGCTCAGATTCTGATTAACCGTAAAATATCTACGGTTGCCGCCGCCGAAAAATTTCTTAAAAGTTCAATCAGCGATTTATTCAGCCCGCACTTATTTTCGGATATGTCTAAGTCGATCAGTCTGGTTAAAAAGGCGCAAGAGAATAAAGAGAAGGTGATGGTTTTTGGCGACTATGATGTCGATGGGATTACGAGCACGGTTTTACTTAAAAATACGCTTATGGGTATGGGGCTGGAAGTATTGCATCATATTCCGCATCGGGTTAATGAAGGTTACGGTTTAAATCAGGAGATTGTCCGGTTTGCCAGGGAAAACCAGGTTAAACTGATGGTGACCGCGGACTGCGGTATCGTTAACCATAAAGAGATAGAAGCCCTTCGGCAGGCAAATATTGATGTAATTGTCACGGATCATCATGAGCCGCAGGATTCAGGCCTGCCGGCCGCCTCAAGCATTATTAATCCTAAGGTGAATCATTCAGGTTATCCTTACAGGGAATTAGCTGGGGTAGGAGTTGCTTATAAATTTGCTCAAGGAATAACCGGTTCCTTATTAGCTGATGACCTGGATTTAGTTACTTTGGGTACTATTGCGGATAGCGTACCTTTAACCGGCGAAAATAGGATTATTGCCAAAGAGGGGTTAGCGCGTCTTCCACAAACTAAAAGGCCGGGTTTGCGGGCAATTATTGAAAATGCGGGAATTGAAAATAAAATTTTTAATTCCACGTATGTTTCTTTTATTATTGCTCCCAGACTAAATGCCCCCGGACGCATGGATTATGCTGAGGTATCATTGAAGCTCTTGATGTGCCAGAGTATTCCGGAGGCGCAAAATCTCGCTTTAGAGCTTGAAAAATTTAACCGCCAACGCCAGAAGATTGAAAGCAAAATTCTGGAGGAAGCTGAAGAGCTGATTAATCAGCAGATGAACTTTAAAGAACAAAAAGTTATTGTGATTGCCAAAGAAGATTGGCACCAGGGTGTTTTAGGAATTGTGGCCTCAAAGCTGGCGGATAGATTTTACCGGCCGGCAATTGTGATTTCCATAAAAGAAGATCTGTGTAAAGGGTCAGCGCGTTCAATTAAAAATTTCCATCTTTTTGACGCGTTAATGGATTCTAAGGAGCTTCTGGATAGTTTTGGCGGCCATGCCCATGCGGCCGGGCTGTTAATTACTAAAGATAATATCGATGAATTCCGCAAGAGTATTAATAAGTTGGCGAGCGACCGGTTGACTTTAGAGGATTTGCTTCCGAGCAAGGATATTGATGCCCAACTAGTTTTAGGCGATTTAAATGAACCGTTAGTTAAAGAATTAGAGCGGTTAGAGCCTTTTGGCATGGCTAATCCGGAGCCTTTGTTTTATACCCGTATGCTAAAACTTAAAGGAAGTGTGCAGCTTTTAAATCGCGGGACTTTAAAATTCTGGGCAACGGACGGAGTGACTACTTTTCAGGTAATTGCTTTTGGGATGAGCAGCTTAAGAGAGAGCTTGTTACAGGCGGATTCTTTCGACCTGGTCTATACCCCTAAAATAGACAACTGGCGTCAGCAAGATTCAATGATTCTAGAGGCCAAGGATTTATTTTTTAAATAGCCGGTTTAGATTTTCTTGCGGGTGCTTTTTTGAAATCGCCCTTTTTAATGCATTTAGTGCAGATAAATACTTGATGCGCAGTGCCATTAATTAGAATCTTTACTTTTTGTAGATTTGGGAAAAATTTACGCTTAGACCAGCGGGCGATCTTTGAGCCTGTACCGCCTTTAGATTTATATTGGCCTTTTCTGGCTAATACTTTCCCTTGCAGTGCACCTTTTTTACAGATTACGCATTTTCTAAGCATTTTATTACTCCTTCTTTAAGTTTTGAGCACAAAAAGTTTTTATTTAGCGAAATCCCGCGAAGCGGGATATTTAAGTATACTTGAAATTCCGGTATTGTCAAGATAGAATATAGAGGCTGCTTTTTATTATCATGAATGACGAAATTAAAAGAGATCTTGGGGAGCAGCCGATTGCTAAAATCATGGCTGAACATGGGTTTAAGTCCCATGATCTGGTAATTAATTCCACTGAGCAGATTACGCATAAGATGGTGGCGCGTGCGGCTAAAGGCAGGCGTTTGAATTTAAAAATCCAATATCGGCTGCTGAATGCTTTAAATAAGGCCGCCGGTAAACAATACGCGCTTAAGGATCTTTTTAACTATTAAACCTCGTGTTGGAAACAGTGAAAAAGCAGGGAGCAATGCATAAAAAACAATTAATGGTTATCGGGTTGGCGGTATTCTTAGCAGGTGGTTGTGTTTTGATGCAGGATAAGCCGGTAGATGATGATTTACGCGATGTGCGTATCAGTGGAGATGTTACCGTAAGCACCGTGGATAGATAAGCTATGGGAAATGGCGAACTAAATTCTAAATTGGTTTATTCTACCGCTTATGGAGCGGTTTGTCCGGAATGCGGCAAAGCGGTTAATCGCTGTATATGCCAGGAGATTAAAAAAGCAGTTATTCCTAATACTGATGGCATTGTGCGCTTGCGTTATGAGACGAAAGGCCGTAAAGGTAAAGGGATGACACTGCTTACTGGTTTAGCTTTAAGCGAAGCCGGCCTTTTGGATTTAGCCAAACAATTAAAGCAGCGGTTTGGTACGGGCGGAGCGGTTAAGGATTATATTATTGAGCTGCAGGGTGATTTTCGCCGGCAAGCGGCGCAGGAATTGCACAAACTCGGGTATTGCGTTAAATAAAATAATTAAAGCTAAGGAGTTTCTCTATGCCGGAAAAGTTTCTAAAAGATTACGAAGTGGGCGACCAGGTTATGGATAATTTAATTGCCGAACTGGCCAAAAAATCCGGTTCTCTTGAAACGGAACATTTATTACGCGAAATATTAACGACTACCGTTAAGCTCGGTAAGGAGTCTGCTGACCGGGGGGATCTTAAGCTGGTAAATAATACGCTTAAAGAGTTGCGTTATTCTTTTAAGATATTTTCTCCCTACCGGTCGATTAAAAAAGTAATTATCTTTGGTTCAGCCCGTTCAAAAAATAATTCCGCTGAATACAAAATGGCAGAAGAGTTATCCAGGAAATTAACCGGGAAAGGTTATATGATTGTAACCGGCGGCGGCCCCGGAGTAATGGAAGCCGGTAACAAAGGTGCCGGACTAGGAAAGGATTTTGCTCTGAATATTCGCCTGCCTTTTGAACAGAAACCCAATCCTTATATTGATGAAAAAGAAAAATTAATCAACTTTAAATATTTCTTCACTCGAAAATTAATTTTTGTTAAAGAGACGGACGCTACTGCTCTTTTCCCGGGCGGTTTTGGCACGCTGGATGAGGGGTTTGAAATGATTACCTTGATGCAAACCGGTAAGTCTCGGCCCCGGCCAATAGTTTTAATGGAGCCGAAAGGTTCAACCTATTGGGCGAGTTGGATGCATTTTGTAAAGAGCCAGTTAGTCAGGAAAGGGTATATTAAAAAAGAAGATCTCCGGCTTTTTACGATCGCCAAAACCACAGATCAAGCGGTTAGCGATATCGAGGATTTCTACCGGGTATATCACTCAATAAGGTATGTTTCAGGACTGGCGGTATTAAGATTAAACCGCGAGATTTCTCAGAAGACTTTAAAGTCTATAAACAAAAAATTTAAAGATATTTTGGTTAGCGGCGAAATTACGATTTCGTCTCCTACGCCTAAAGAAATCCAGGAAAAAGAATTCCTAAATTTACCCCGCTTAGTGATGAACTTTAATTTACGTGATTATGGCCGGCTTTGTGAAATGATTCAGGCAATTAATAAAGATTAAGCGCAATACAGCGAGTGATTATGGATAAAATATTAGCGGGATTAAATAAAGAGCAGGTGCAGGCGGTTACGCATAAAGACGGCCCCTTAATGATTATTGCCGGAGCCGGGACAGGCAAGACCAGAGTAATTACCCAGCGCATTGCCTGGCTGATTAATCAGGGGATGGCGAAGACTGATGAAATTTTGGCACTTACTTTCACGGATAAGGCAGCCAAAGAAATGCAGGAACGAGTGGATATCTTGATGCCCTATGGCTATATAGATATTTGGATTTCTACATTTCATGCTTTTGGCGACCGTATCTTGCGTGAAAATGCTTTAGTTGCCGGGCTTAATCCGGATTTTAAGGTATTGGCTCAACCGGAAGCCGCGGTATTCTTCCGTGAACACCTTTTTGAATTTACGCTTAATTATTACCGGCCGTTAGCTGAACCTACCCGTTTTATCGAGGCGCTAATTTCTTTTTTTAGCCGGGCAAAAGATGAAGATATTTCCGCCAATGAGTATTTAAAATACGCGCAGGATTTTATAATTCAAGCTAAAGCTGATCCGCAGGATTTGGCGAATACCGAGCTGGCCGGCCAGCAGTTAGAGATAGCCAGCGCTTATGTTAAATATCAGGAACTTTTGGCTAAAGAAGGCCTGGTAGATTTTGGCAATCAGTTTTATTTAAGTTTACAGCTTTTGCGTGATCACGCGTTAATTTTACGGAATTATCAGAAACAGTTTAAGTATATTTTAGTGGATGAATTTCAAGATACTAATTTTGCACAGTTTCAGATTGTAAAACTACTTGCCGGCAGTTTAAAAAATGTTACGGTTGTTGGAGATGATGATCAGTGTATCTATCGTTGGCGTGGAGCCGCCTATAGTAATCTGGTAAATTTTAATAAGGAGTATCCTGGCGCAGAAAAAATAACCCTGATTAAAAATTACCGTTCTACTCAGCCGATTCTCGATAGCGCCTATCAATTAATCCAAAATAATAATCCTGAGCGTTTTGAAGTAAAAGCTAAGATTGATAAACAGCTGATTGGTTTGACTAAAGACGGCCAAAAGCCAAAGCACTTACATTTTGATACGCATTCCGCTGAAGCTGACCATTTGAGTAAAATTATACAAGATAAAGTAAGTCTAGGTAAGTTTAAGTATAGGGATTTTGCGATCCTCGTGCGCAGTAATTCAGATGCTCAAAGCTATATTCAGTCGCTAAATATGCAGAATATTCCCTGGCAGTTTAGCGGTAATCAGGGGTTATATACACGGGAGGAGGTTAAGTTGTGTATTAATTTCTTGCGTGTGGTGGCTAACCCTTCGGATTCATTAAGTTTATATTACCTGGTAAGTTCCGAGATTTATAAAGTAAATTTAACGGATCTTACATTGTGTAATCATTTTGCCCGGCGCAGAAACCGCTCGCTTTATGCGGTGTTTAATGATTTAGAAAAAATTCCGGAGTTGGCGCAAATTTGCGATCAGAGTAAAGAAAAAATAAAGCAGATACTTTTAGAGATTGAAAAATTCCTGCAGGTTTCCCGTAACGAGACTACCGGTAAGCTGTTGTATGGTTTTCTTACCGATACCGGCTATCTTAAATATTTAACACACAATCCTACTTTAGAAAAAGAAACTAAGATTCAGAATATCGCCAAGTTTTTCAACCAGGTGCGGGATTTTGAGCTGGTGGCTAAAGAGGATCGAGTGATTAGTTTTATCAGGCATCTTAATCTGCTGATTGATTCAGGTGATGATCCGCCGACCGTGGAGGCAGATTTAGATCAGGATGCGGTAAATATTTTAACGATTCATAAAGCTAAGGGGTTGGAGTTTAGGGTAGTGTTTTTAGTCAGCCTGGTACAGGGTAAATTTCCGCTTCCGAAGCGTTCCGTGCAAATCGGGCTGCCGGATTGTTTAATTAAAGAAGTTTTGCCTAGCGGCGATTTCCACACCCAGGAGGAGCGCCGGCTTTTCTATGTGGGGATGACGCGTTCTAAAGAGGAGTTATATTTAACTAGTGCCGATGATTATGGCGGCAAGCGTTTACGTAAGGTAAGCCAGTTTGTGTTAGAGGCTTTAGGTAAACAACCTGAGGCAGCACAAAAGAAAATCGCAACTGCGGCTATTGAGAGTATCGCCCGTTTTGCTCCTGTTAAGGAATTGCCTAAATCGGCTCTGCAAAAGATTCCGGAAGATAAGCTGGTCTGCTTAACTTATTATCAGATTGATGATTATCTGACCTGCCCCTTAAAATATAAATACGTGAATATTCTGCGCGTGCCGATTATGGAGCATCATACGGTTATCTACGGCCGGGCCATGCATGAGGCGGTAAGCCGATATTTACTGCGCAGGCTTGCTGGCGAAAAGGTATCTCTGGATGAACTCTTAGATTGTTTTGAAGCTAATTTTGATCCCCAGGGTTTTTTGGATGCTAATCACCAGGAGGAACGTTTTCGTATCGGCAGAGAGGCTTTAGTCAGATTTTATAAAGATGAAGAAAAGCGTCAATCGATTCCCAAGTTTATTGAAGAGAAATTTTCATTTGTAATCGGAAACAATAAGATCGCCGGCCGGTTTGATCGCATAGATATGGAAGGTGCCGGTGCGGTAATTACGGATTTTAAAACCTCAGCGGTTAAAACTCAAAAAGACGCAGATAAACGGGTTAAGGAAAATAAGCAGCTTGCTCTTTATGCTTTGGCGTATCAGTATGCCTTTGGCGTTTTGCCGATAGCGGTAGAGTTATACTTCTTAGAGTCAGGGATTATCGGCAGGCATGAGTTGGCTGAAGATGATTTAGCCGGTGTAAAAGAGGATATTTTGGAGGTTTCTGCGGGGATTCGCCGGCAGGATTATCCGGCTAAACCCGAATATAAGGCTTGCACCTATTGCGCTTACAGTCAAATTTGTCCTCAAGCAGTAATCTGATAGTTTAAAAGTGAATTAAATTCGGAAAGATCCCTACAGCTATAGGGATTATTTTGGGGCAGATAGCTTATGTCGGCTACGCCTCCATAAGTTATGCCCTCAATAAAGTTGACAACCCCGGGGATTTGGGCTATAGTCAGATAAAGAACATGAAAGCGATTATTTCTATATTTATTTGGGTAGTGAGCGGGTTATTAACCATTTTGCTTTTTTTGGTCGTCTTTACCTTAACCATTCTGCTTTTTCCGTTTGACAAGAAAAAGAAGATTACGCATACGCAGTGTTTTTGGTGGTCGGATTTAATGGTCAGTTTAAATCCTTATTGGAGCCTGAAGGTCAGCGGCCTTGAAAATATTGACCATCAAAAGACCTATGTAATTATTGCTAATCATCAAAGCATGGCGGATATTGTGGCTCTTTATCAGACCAAGATGCAGTTTAAGTGGGTAGCGAAGGCTAGTTTGTTTAAGGTTCCTTTTATAGGTTGGTGCTTAAGTTTAATTAAGCACATTAAGCTTACCCGGGGTGATTTTTCAAGTATTAAAAAGATTTATCAAGAGGCCAGTTGTTGGTTACAAAAAGATATGTCGGTATTATTTTTTCCGGAAGGCACCCGCAGCAGCAGTGATGAAATGGGGGAGTTCCAAAACGGGGCATTTAAGTTTGCGATTAAGGAGAAGAAGCCCATTTTACCGATCTGTCTAAAGGGTACGCATGCGGCTATTCCTAAGGGCAGCTGGATTTTTAAAGCCAAGGTTAATGCTGCAGTTATCGTGCTTCCGGCAATTGAGACCAGCGGGTTTGGCTCCGGAGATTTTGCTCTGCTTCGGGATATTGTGCGCGATAAGATTAAAACTGCATCTAAATTAACTTATGTTAATAAATAAAAGATATCTATTTTTGGTAGTATTTGTTTCTACTTTGTTCGGATGCAGTCATTTACAAGATAGAGAAGTTCTTTATCAGGCATCAACTATCCAGGCGCTTTCTGCCGGTGATTATGACGGACAGGCAACGCTTTGCGCGCTTAAGCAGCGCGGTGATTTTGGTTTAGGGACATTTCAAGGGTTAGATGGAGAGATGGTGGCTTTGGATGGCCGGTTTTATCAGGTTAAAGTTGATGGCCGCGTTTTCCCGGTGAATGAAGCAGCAGGAATTCCATTTGCGCAGGTTACTTTTTTCGACGCGGATAAAATATTTAATATTGATAAAGAATTAAATTATGTGCAGTTAAAACAATATTTGGATGGAGAATTACCCTCTAAAAATATTTTTTATGCCGTAAAGATTAGCGGGTTGTTCAAACATTTGAAGGTTAGAAGCGTGCCGAAACAGGTTAAGCCTTATCCGGAGCTTAATCAGGCGGTTAAAGAGCAGAAGGTCTTTGAATTTCATAATTTAAAGGGTACCGTGGTGGGTTGGCGCTGCCCGGAATACTCCAAGGGTTTTAGTGTTGACGGCTATCATCTGCATTTTATTAGCGAAGACAGATTAAGCGGCGGGCATTTATTGGATTTTCAAACATCGAGAGTTAAAATTGAAATTGATGAAACTGCGGATTTTTATTTAAACTTGCCGACAAACCAGGAGTTTCTCAGCCTTAAGCTTAACGCTGGAGAAATAAAGCCATTGGTCGGTGAATAATTTACGCATTGAATAGGATAAAAAAAGGACAGACATATGCAGAAAAAATTTAAAGTTTTATTTTTTAGCGTGGCAATATTTTTGGTTATTTTTACCGTAGTTAGTATTTTAGTCAGCTTTTATGCACCCAAAATTGTTGAAGACCAGATTCAGCAGAACCTAAAAGTCAAAATTAGTTTAAGTAAAGTAAGTTTATCTTTGCCTTTCACGATAACCCTGGAAAAATTAGAGATTGGGAACTTAGCAAGTATTAAAAAAATATCTCTTTCGCCTAACTTGGTAGCTTTGTTATTCGGTAAAATTGTTATTCATGGCTTAAATATTGTCGAACCGGTGATTAACCTGGAGCAGTCAGCAGACGGTAAATTAAACCTGCCGGTACTAAAGCAGAATGGCAAGCCGCCGGCAATTTATGTTACCAGCTTTAATTTGCGGGACGGAAAAATAATTTTTACGGATAAGAAAATAACGCCTGCGGGTTTTCAGGTGATTGTAAATAAACTGAATATAAAAGTGAGTAAAGTCGCCCTGCCGGTAACCTCTCTGGCTGCAAATTTTAGTATTACTGCTCAACTGCTTAGCCTCCAAGGCGTGCCTTTTGGTGATATTGTATTTAGTGGCTGGCTGGATTATTTGGCTAAAGATATGGATGCGCAGTTAGAGATTAAAGATTTGGATGTGACCAAATTTTCTGCTTACTACGGAAATTTTATTTCTAACCGAAAGCTTTCTTCAGCCAAATTAGATTTAATCTCAACCTTTAAGGCTAAGCACAATGCTTTGCAGATTGCCAGCAAACTTAACCTTTCGCAGCTGGTTTATGCTCCGGAGCAAGCGCAAGAGCAGCAATTGGACTTGGATTTGATGAAAAACGCCTTGGACCTGTTTACTGACCCGGAGGGGAACTTGAGTTTAGAGTTTGATATTGATACCTTACTGAATAATCCGGTTTTAAGCCAGGAAATGATTAAGAAAATAATATTAAAGGCGGCGATGAAGAATCTGGCTAATCAGTCGCCACAGCAGTTAATTAATAAGGTTACTACGGTTATTGATCAGTATAAGGGGATAGGTAAAGAGTTAAAAGCTATTTTTAGCCAATAAATAAAGGTATTTAAACAGATGGAAGAAATTAAATCAAAATCGCTTAAGAATATTGAAGCAAAAATGGAGAATTTAGATGTTAATTCTTTACGTTACCATATTTTAGAAAGCGCTAAAAATTTTAAATGCTCCTGGATTGAACTGGGCCGTTCTCTGTATGCAGTCTGGAAAGATAAGCTGTATAAGGAGTGGGGGTATGTTAATTTTGATATTTATGTCAGCCGGGAGACCGGTATCCGCAAGCAAACCGCGATGAAACTGCTTAAATCGTATTATTTCCTGGAAAAAGAAGAGCCGCAGTATTTAAAAAATGAATATGCCGCTTCCGCCCAGCCGGCCAATCTTCCCGGTTATGAATCGGTTAATATTTTACGCCAGGCAAAAAACAATAAGGGTCTAGATGAAGATGATTATAGTAATTTAAAAAAAGAGGTATTTGAAAAAGGCCGGGATGCTCAGGAGCTTAAAAAAAATTTAGGGGTGATTATCCGTCAAAGGCAAGAGCTGCTTCCTGAAGCTGCTCAGGAGAAAAAAAGGTATTCTGCATTAAAAAGGCTGCTTGGCCAGTTACGCTTGCTTAAGCAAGAGGTGGCGGTATTAAAACTGCTCCCGGTGCCGCTAATTAAAGATTTGGATAATTTAATTAAAAATATTGATCAGGAGATTGCGGAGTAATCTTAATGTCCATTGTTGTTGAAAAAACTCTGACACTAGAAAAAAGGATGGCTCTTTTAGGGGTCCGTGAAGAGGATATCGTGGAGAGTTTCATCCGCTCCAGCGGCCCCGGAGGGCAGAATGTTAATAAGACCGCCACCTGTGTTTATTTAAAACATTTACCTACGGGCCTGGAGGTAAAATGCCAGCGTCAGCGTTCACAATTGCTTAATCGTTCTTTAGCCAGGCATATACTTTTGAGTAAAATTGAGCATAAAATTCAAGAAGATAATTTGCAAAAGCAGTCATTTAAGGCTAAAGTTATGCGTCGGAACCGTCAAAAGCCAAAAAGCATTAAAATAAAGATTTTAGAGGATAAGCGGCGTCACGCGCAAAAAAAGTTTGTACGTAGAAAAATTAATGAGATTGAAGTTGCATAAATATTTTCTTGTGATACAATAACTGAAACTAAACTTACGGAGCAAAAAGTTTTGAATTGCGACGTAAGCTTAGATGAGGCGGGATAAAACTATAAGAAGGAGAAAATATGGGAACGGGAGTAAGTTTAATCGGTGGATTAATCTCATTGGCTTTAACGGTTTGGTTCGTTATCTTTAGTGTTCTAGTGATTCAGAAATTGGATAAACTAATCGCATTGTTAGGAAATAAATAAATTGTTTTTGCGTTAACTTATTCCGGCAGCAAATTCGTAAGTTAATCGTTTATTAACCTGTTGACTTGTAAAAGTAACTATCGTATAATCTTTAAGAAAGGGAGGTAGAAATTTGGTTTTGGTAAAGGAACAAAAAGCGAAATTAATTGATAATTTTAAGGTGCATGCCAGGGATACTGGAAGTGCTGAGGTACAAATAGCGATTTTAACCGAGAGAATTAATGATTTAGGGCTCCACTTTAAAACACATAAGAAGGATCTCCATTCTCGCCGCGGGTTGCTGCTCTTAGTGAGTAGGCGCCGCAGACTCCTCAAGTATCTCAAGGATAAAGATATGAAGAAGTATGAAGAAATTTTGGGAAAGCTTAGTTTGAGAAAGTAAATTCTAGAAGAGTCCAATCCATAAAAAGAAAGAGTGAATATGCAAAATAAAAGTTTAAAAATTAAATTTGGGAAAAATGACCTTATTATAGAGACCGGTAGATTGGCCAAACAGGCTAATGGTTCAGTGACGATTACCTACGGGGCAACGGTTATTTTAGTTACCGCTTGCATGTCGAGTTCGATCAGGGAAGGGCAAGATTTCTTTCCGCTGACGGTTGAATATCAAGAGAAGACTTATGCTGCCGGCAGAATTCCCGGAGGATTTTTTAAACGGGAAGGCAGGCCTTCAGAGAATGAAATTTTAGGCAGCCGTTTAATCGACCGACCGATTCGTCCGTTATTTCCCGAAGGATTTTTAAATGATGTTCAGATTATGGCCATGGTTCTTTCCAGTGATGGAGAAAATGACCCGAATGTTTTGGCTTTGATTGGAGCGAGTGCGGCTTTATCTATTTCAGATATTCCTTTTAATGGCCCCTTGGCTAGTTGCCGGGTAGCCAGGATAAATAACGAACTTGTTTTAAATCCTACTTATGTCGAGATGGTAAGTGCAGATCTAGAAGTAGTCGTTGCTGGCAATAGCCATGGAGTGGTAATGTTGGAATCCAGGGCGAATGAGGTCTCCGAAGAAGAATATTTTCAAGCGGTAAAATTTGGGATGGATAGCCTTAAGCCTATTTTGGCTTTACAAGAAGAGTTTTGCCGCCTTTACGGCCAGGCAAAAGCTAAGGTTGAGCTTAAATTAGTCGCCCCGGATTTAATGCATAAGATCGAGACGCTTTCTCAGGAAAAATTAGCTAAAGTTTATAAATTAAGTAAAAAAGAAGAGCGTGAAGAGCAGATCGCTTTGTTGACTAAAGAACTGGAAACGCAGTTAACTGGCGAAGGGTTTCTGGGGCCGGATATTCGTACCGGTTTGCATGAAGTAGAAAAAAAGCAGGTGCGTAAAATGATTTCGGATGAGGGTAGGCGTATCGATGGGCGTTCCTTTAAGCAGATTCGTGAGATTACTTGCGAAGTTTCTGTGCTTCCGCGTACCCATGGCTCAAGCCTTTTTACGCGCGGACAAACACAGAGCTTAGCGGTGACTACTTTAGGTACCGGACAAGATGAGCAATTGATTGAGTCTTTGGATGGAGAGAGAAAAAAATCTTTCATGCTGCACTATAACTTTCCTTCTTTTAGTGTCGGTGAAACTAAGCCGGCGCGCAGCCCGGGCAGGCGTGAAATTGGCCACGGTGCTTTAGCGGAAAAATCTTTACTGGCCGTGATGCCGTCAAAAGAGAAATTCCCTTACACAGTAAGAGTTGTTTCTGAAATTTTAGAATCCAATGGTTCCAGTAGTATGGCTTCGGTTTGTGCGGCTACTTTATCATTGATGGATGCCGGAGTTCCGATTAAAGAAGCAGTAGGGGGTGTGGCTTTAGGGTTGGTTAAGGATGCCGATAAGACGACGATTTTGACGGATATCGCCGGATTAGAGGATCATTTTGGAGACATGGATTTTAAGGTTGCCGGAACCCGTAGCGGAATTACTGCGGTACAGTTAGATCTTAAGAATGCCGGGATTTCCCTGGAGTTGCTTAAAGAATGCCTGGCGCAGTCTAAAGAAGGAAGATTATTTATTTTAGATAAAATGAGCGCGGCGTTAACCAGCCCCCGGGAAGAACTTTCCAGTTTTGCCCCGCGTATTGATGTTTTAAAAATTAATACGGAAAAGATCGGAGAGCTTATCGGCCCGGGAGGTAAAACGATTAAGGCGATTATTGCCGCTACCGGAGCGAGCATTGATATCAAAGATGACGGTACGGTTTTAGTGGGCTCGGTGGATGCGGCTAAATCCGATGCGGCGATCAAAATGATCAGAGCGATTACCGATGAAGTAGAGGTAGGTAGAATTTATTTTGGTAAGGTAAAACGGATTATGCAATTTGGTGTATTTGTAGAGCTGGCCCCGCGCAAAGAGGGGCTGGTGCATGTATCCGAGTTATCGAGCACCTTTGTCAAGAAAATTGAGGATGTGGTAAAGGTTGGAGATGAATTTAAAGTTAAGGTCATCGGCATAGATGAATTGGGCAGGATTAATTTAAGCAAAAAACAGGCTGAAGCAGCACCGCAGCAAAGTAGTTAACTCTAGAAGTGAGAGAAAGAAGAATTAATGAGGTCAAAGGCGTCGTTCTAGTAGCAGTGGGGCTGATGGTTTTTGCCAGCCTTATTCGCTTTGACCGCTTGGACCTTGTTTTCTACACCTCAGCTCCTAATTTCCCCGCTAAAAATCTTCTGGGAGTTTTCGGCGCTTATCTGGCCGGATTAATCGTGTTACTTTTTGGTAATATCTCTAGTTTTGTCATACCGTTTTTAGTGGTCATGCTGGGCATAAAATATTTCCGCCAAGATAAGCCTTATTTAAGTGTTGCGCGCATTTTGGGAATGTTTGTGTTGCTGGTTTCCATCAGCTCGCTGATCGGGATGTTTAATCTAAATAATGATAGCTTAAGGTTCCAAACCTCGGGTTTTTTTGGCGCGCTTACCGCTAATTTTATTACCACTTATTTTAGCCGCTTAGGCGGTTTTATTATTTTTATTACTTTTAGTATTCTTTCCCTGGCCCTAGTGACGGAGATTCTTATTTCTGCACTTTTCCTTAAGCTAACTGAAAAAATAAAATCTGTTTTTTCTGGGCTGGCTATTTTTTCCAAAAGACAAAAATCCTTTGAGGTTAAGGCCAAGCCGGGTACCAATAATAAAAACGGTTTTTTATCAAGAAAACAGGATGCTCAGGTTTCGGTATCAAAACCTAAAATTTTTATGCCGCCGGAGCCGGTGGCGTCAAAATTAAAGATTCAGATTCGCCAACAAGGCGATGGTTCTCAATCAAATAGCCAAAGCCATAAGCCGCAAAATTTAAAAATTGGGGATTACCATTTACCTTCTGTGGATTTATTAGATGCACCGCCTCCGGCAGATAGCAAGCAAATGAAAGAAGACCTGGAGGCTTGTGCCAGGACGTTAGAAGATACCCTGGAAGATTTCGGCATTTTGGCAAAAGTTACCGACATTATCCGTGGCCCGGTAATTACGCGTTATGAATTGGAGCCGGCTGCGGGAGTAAAGATCAACCGTATTGAAGCTCTCAGTGATGATATCGCTTTGGCGATTAAGGCTCAGTCGATCAGGATTATCGCTCCTATTCCGGGTAAGGGCAGGGTCGGGGTGGAGGTGCCTAATCTACAGAGCACCTTAGTTTGCATTAGAGATTTGCTTACTTCTGCGGAGTACCATAAGCAGAAATCTCCTTTGGCTATCGCTTTAGGTAAAGATATTACCGGCCGCAGCGTATTCGGTGATTTAGATGATATGCCGCACTTGTTAATTGCCGGAACCACCGGTTCCGGCAAAACTGTTTGCGTGAATACCTGTATTTTGTCTTTACTTTTCCGGGGATCTCCGAATAATTTAAAATTTTTAATGATTGACCCTAAGATGGTAGAGCTGATGCCTTTTAACGGTTTGCCGCATCTTTTATGCCCGGTAGTTACAGACGCTAAGAAGGCAGCCGTTGCCCTGAATTGGGTGGTTTCCGAGATGGAGTCGCGCTACGTGCTTTTATCTAAAGCCGGAGCCAGAAATATTGAGGCTTATAATGAAAAACAGGAGAAAATTCCTTATATTATCGTTATTGTTGATGAGTTTGCGGATTTAATGAGTGTAGCGCGTGATCAGATTGAAAATGCGATTACGCGTTTAGCACAGCTATCGCGGGCAGTAGGTATACATTTGATTTTAGCTACGCAGCGGCCGAGCGTGGATGTAATTACCGGAGTAATTAAAGCAAATTTACCGGCGCGGGTATCTTTTAAAGTTGCCTCTAAAGTTGATTCGCGTACGGTGCTCGATAGCAATGGTGCAGAGGCCTTATTGGGCAAGGGAGACATGTTATTTTTGCAGCCCGGTAAAGAAGATTTAATTCGTATTCAGGGGGCTTTGGTTAAAGATGCTGAGATTGAGCGGGTGGTCGAATTTATTAAAGCTCAAGGCGAGCCGGCTTATGATGAGCAGATTCTTAAGGAGCAGCAGAAAAATAGTTTAGCTAATGCCGATAAAGATGAACTTTATGATGAAGCCGTGCGTGTAATTATGGAAAGTAATCAGGCTTCGGTTTCTATTTTGCAGAGACGTATGCGTTTAGGGTATACGCGTGCTGCGCGAATTATCGATATGATGGAGATGGAAGGGCTAGTCGGGCAGTTTGAGGGAAGTAAGCCGCGCAGGATTTTGGTTGACCGGGAGGCTTGGCTTAAAGATTTAACAGGTGGCAACGCCGTGGATAAATAGGTAACATTGTTAAGTATATCACCCGACGCTAATTAGCACCTAGCCCCAAGAGGAATTGGGCTAGTGCCGCCTCGTGGCGAGTATTGCGCCGGTGTCCGCCAGGTGGCGGAAAGAGAGAAGGTGTAGGATGAATATTGAGACAGCCGGTTCCCGGCTGAAGAAAATCCGTCAAGAGAGAGGCCTAAGCTTAGAAGATATTCAGAAAAAGACCAGGGTCCATCTGAATGTCTTGCGGGCAATTGAAGGTGATAGCATTTCGAATTTAAGCCCGATTTATCTTAAAGGTTTTATTAAGATTTATTGCGGATGCCTGGGGCTGGACGCTAAAGATTTTATCGGCCCCGGTGAACAGCGCCAGATTCCGGCTTTAAATGCTGTCGTGGGCAGGCCCATCGGAACGCGGATGGAAAAGAAAGCTTCTTTTATTAAAGATGCTTCTCTTAAGCTTGGCGCGATCAGGCCTTCGGTTAATTTAAAGAAATTGATTTTCTTTGTTGTTATTGCCGTTATATTTATATTTTTAGGAATCAATTTAGTTAGATTTGTTTCTACGCGGCCTAAGAATCGATTAGAAAAAGTTAAAATTGCTATGCCTGCTTCTGCGCCTAAGGTAGCGAGCAGACAAACTAAAATTAATAATGATCTCTCGGGTGGGTTTAATTTAGGCGTATTTGCGCGCGGTAAATCCTGGATTTCAGTTAAGGTTGATGGGAAAGTTGTTTTTCATGGCGTGCTTGCCCGTGGCCGATCGGAAACCTGGCAGGCTCGCGAAAGAGTTGAATTGTCTCTGGGGGATGCCGGAGCGGTAGAGCTGCAGGTGAATGACCAACGTTTTGCTAATCTTGGCCGGCACGGACAGTCTTTAAAGAATATTATTATCAATAAAGAAGGTCTGAGAATCTCCAGATGAAACAAAAAATAGGAATATTGAGCTTAGGTTGCCCCAGAAACCTGGTTGATGCCGAAACTCTTGCCGGGCGGCTGAATTTTAAAGATTACTCCATTGTTGATGATATTGCTCAAGCAGAGGTAGTTTTAGTGAATACCTGTGCTTTTATCCAAGAGGCAAAGCGCGAATCTATTGATGCAATCTTGGATCTGATCCAGTTAAAAAAACAAGGGAAACTTAAAAAAATAATTGTTTATGGTTGTTTGGCGCAGCGTTATAAAAATTTATTCAAAGATTTACCGGAAGTAGACGCTTTTGTGGGGAGGCTGGAGTTAAATCATGAATTAAAGAGGTTTGCTTTAACTCCTAAATATTACGCTTATTTAAAAATATGCGAAGGCTGTGTAAATCATTGTAGTTACTGTGTGATTCCCGGGATTAAAGGTAGTTTAGAAAGTTTAGATCAGCCGGCTATAATCCGGAAAGTTAAGCGTTTTAATCAGGAGAAGATTTCAGAATTAAACATTATCGGCCAGGATATTACCGGTTTTGGCATAGATATTTCTGGGAAAAGCCAGTTAATTGATCTTTTACGGAAAATAACCAGTTGTGCGCCGGATATTGGATGGATCCGTCTTTTATATCTGAATCCGCAGCGTATTACTTCTGAGCTGCTGAAACTAGTGGCTTCATCCGGCCAGATCTGTAAATATATTGATTTGCCCGTACAGCACATTAATAATCGCATTTTAAAGTTGATGAATCGGGCGATTACTAAAGAAGAGATCGTTGCTTTAATCAAAAAAATCAGGAAAATTATTCCGGGAGTTTATCTGCGGACTTCTTTAATCGTAGGTTTCCCTTCAGAAACTGAAAAAGAATTTAATGAGTTGTTGGAATTTGTTCAAGAGGCAAAATTTGAAAGGCTGGGTGCTTTTATTTATTCCCGTGAAGAAGGTACTCCTGCCTATAATTTTAAGGGACAAATCCCCAAACCGATAAAGCAGGAGAGGTTTGATAGAATTATGTCTGTGCAGCGCCAAATAGCCGCCGAGGTTAATGCCAGGTTTTTAAATAAGACTATTTCTGTTTTGGTTGAGGAGAAACAGGATGAAGCATATATCGGGCGCAGCCAGGGTGATGCTCCGGAAGTAGATGGAGTGGTGTATATAAATACTCGGCAGTCGTTAAAAATAGGTAAATTTGTCCAGGTAAAAATTACAGATACTTTGGAGTATGATTTAGTAGGGGAGGTAAAATCATGAACTTAGCTAACCGGTTGACCATATCACGCATTATATTAACTTTTGTGTTTATGTTCTTTTTGTTTTGTAACGGGCTTTGGGCTAAGGCGATTAGCCTGGTGGTTTTTATCTTGGCAGCTTTATCGGATTATTTTGACGGTATGATTGCTCAGCGCATGAATATGGTGACGGATTTTGGCAGATTAATGGATCCGATCGCGGATAAAATTTTAGTACTGGCGGCTTTTGCGGCTTTCGTGCAATTGCAGTTAATTGATGCCTGGATGTTTGTAATTATTGTTTCCCGGGAAATTTTAATTACTTCCATGCGCCTGTTTGCTTTAAATAAGGGTAAGGTGCTTTCTGCGGCGCGCGCCGGTAAACATAAAACAGTCTTACAGATGGTGGTTATTTTTACAATTTTAGGTTTTATTTTACTGAAGGAGATTGTGCTAAAATATTATACTTGGAATCCTGCCTGGGAAAAGGTCTTCCGCCAGGGGATATTTTTCCTAATGTTGGTGACCGTAGGGTTAACTCTATATTCCGGTTTATCATATCTCTGGAGCAATCGTAAAGTAATTACCCGCCTATGAAATTTAGAGGAGTTGGTGATTTTTTAGTTAAAGCCACCAGCACTGTATTTTTTATCGGCTATTTGCCATTGGTACCCGGTACTTTTGGCAGCCTTGCCGGAGTGGGGTTATTTTATTTACTCAAAGGCACTACTTCGGTAACCTATTTTTTGTTTATTTTTGGTATAATTGCTCTAGGTTTAATGACTAGCGGCCGGACGGAGAAGTTGTTGAATAAAAAGGATCCGGGCTGTATTGTTATTGATGAAGTGGCCGGTATGCTTATCGCGCTTAGTTTTATGCCCTATGATTTTAAGATAGTTTTTCTGAACTTTATGATCTTTCGTATTCTGGATACACTCAAACCATTTCCCGCTGGGAAATTACAGTATTTGCGTGGTTCTGCCGGAGTCTTGGCCGATGATCTAATTGCCGGTATTTATACGAATATTGTGGTTTTGTTGGTTTTAAATTTATATCTGCGCGTGTAATAAACGCAGGGCTTCTTGAGCAGATTTTTTGCGGACAATTTCCCTCTTGCCAGGCAATAAAAATAACCGGCAGAGGGTTTTGTTTTTGCCGGCTAAAGCGATAAATACCGTGCCGACGGGTTTGGCGGTAGCTGCTCCCGCGGGCCCGGCAATTCCAGTGATGCTCAGACCAAAATCGGCATCGGTTTTTTTACGGATGTTTTGAGCCATGAATATGGCAACTTGCCGGGAAACTGCTCCGTATCTGGCGATTGTTTTTGCCGGTATATTTAGAATTGTTTCTTTAGATTTGTTGCTATAAGTAACTACCCCTAAAAGAAAATAATTTGAAGACCCCGGTAAACCGGTTAAAAGATTAGAAAGCAGCCCTCCGGTGCAGGATTCGGCAACGGCAACGGTTTTTTGTTTCCGAATTAATTTTTTATGCAGCTGAAGCAGAATTTTATTGAACATAGCCGTATTATAGCGGTTTTTAATTGTATTGACAAGGCTAGTTTCTCTGCTAAAATAATAACAATTAATCTTTAGGGCAAGGTGTAAATCCTTACCGGCGGTCTAGCCCGCGAGCAAACACAAAAATTTGTGTTTGCAGATTTGGTGAAATTCCAGAGCCGATGGTTAAAGTCCAGATGAGAGAAGATTAAAATCAAGGCGCCCGAAGATTCGTTTCGGGTTATTTTTTTAAGGAGACAGATGTTTAATTCTATTTCAGAAATCATTGAGGATTTAAAAGCCGGATTAATGGTTATTGTCGTGGATGATGAAGACCGTGAGAACGAGGGTGATTTAGTGATGGCGGCATCAGCTGTTAAATCGGCAGACATTAATTTTATGGCTAAATTTGGCCGGGGCTTGATTTGTGTTCCGATGGAGGAAGAAAGATTGCGTTTTCTGGAGCTTGACCCGATGCTTAAGAATACTTTGCAAGCCGGTAACGAAGATCCTTTTAAAACCGCCTGGATGATCTCTGTCGATGCCGCTAAAGGGGTCAGTACCGGTATCTCTGCGGGTGACCGGGCCAGAACAATTGAGGTTTTAATTAATGCGCAAAGTAAACCGGAAGATTTAGTGCGTCCCGGGCATATTTTTCCTTTACGTTCGCGGCGCGGGGGAGTTTTGGTTAGGGCAGGGCACACTGAAGCCAGCTTGGATTTGATGCGTCTGGCCGGGCTTTACCCGGCAGGAGTAATTTGCGAGATTATGAATGATGATGGTTCGATGGCCCGCTTGCCGCAGCTTTTAGAATTTTCGCGTAAACATGCTTTAAAGATTGCTACGATTGCCAGCCTTATTGAATATCGCCGCAAGAGTGAGAAGCTGGTAGAGGCAATTGTGCAGACTAAGTTGCCTACGAAATTTGGTGAGTTTAAGCTAATTGTTTATCGCGATCAGACCAATAATCAGACGCATCTTGCTCTGTGCATGGGGAGCTGGTCAGATGAATCGATATTGGTACGCGTGCATTCAGAGTGTTTAACCGGGGATGTTTTTGGTTCATTGCGCTGTGACTGCGGAAGGCAGTTAGAGAAGGCGATGCAGATGATCGGTTTGGAGAAAAAAGGCGTGGTCCTTTATATGAATCAAGAAGGCCGGGGTATCGGATTAGTGGATAAGTTGCGTGCTTATAATCTTCAGGATAAAGGGATGGATACGGTAGAGGCTAATGAGGCATTGGGGCATAAAGCGGATTTGCGTGATTATGGTATCGGTGCTCAGATTCTGGTAGATTTAGGGATTAAACAAATCAGATTACTAACTAATAATCCGCGCAAGATTGTCGGATTGGAAGGTTATGGTTTAAAAGTTTCACAGCGGGTAGCTTTAGAGATTGAGCCTAACGTTTTGAATTATAAATACCTTAAAACAAAAAAAGAAAAGATGGGGCATCAGCTAGACATTTAAAGAGGGCAGACAGCATATCGGAAAAGGTTGTTAAAAAGAGAAGGGAGAGTATAATGGTAAAAGTGATTGAAGGTAAGTTGTTAGCAAAGGGGATGAGTTTTGGTTTAGTGGCTTCGCGATTTAATGATTTTATGACTAAGGAGTTAGTCAGCGGCTGTATTGATACCTTAGTCAGGCACGGCGCAGAAGATAAGGATATTACCGTAGCTTGGGTACCCGGAGCATTTGAGATTCCTCTGGTTGCCCAGAAAATGGCCAAGGCTAAAACATTTGATGCCTTGATTTGTTTAGGTACGGTTATCCGGGGAGCAACGCCGCATTTTGATTATATTGCTGCCGAGGTGAGTAAGGGAATAGCTAAGATTTCTTTAGATAGCGGCCTACCGGTGATCTTTGGTGTAATTACTGCGGATAGTATCGAGCAGGCAGTAGAACGCGCAGGCTCTAAGGATGGCAACAAAGGTAAAGATGCGGCTCTTTCGGCTATTGAGATGATTAATTTAACGGGACAGTTGAAATAATTAATAACCTTGTTCCGCCTCAGAAGCTATGCCAAAATTCTCTAGAATTTTGGCATATTCGGCGGAATTAATTCGCAGACGGCCTTGCGGCCTACGACTTACGTCACTAAAAGGTAAGCCTAGGTTCCGTAAGTCGTCTGCTCATTAAATGCGAAAACGGACTAAAGCACGTGAATATGTATTGCAGATGCTCTACCAGGTTGATATTACCCAGGGTGATTGGCAGGAAGTTTTAGAAAATTTTTGTGTCAGCAACGACCGCCAGGATTTATCGGGTGAACTTAAAGATTTCTCCGCTGGGCTGTTGTCGGGTGTAATTGATCATCTGCAGGAGATTGATAAAAAAATCAGCAAATATGCTGCAAATTGGCAGCTTGAGCGTATGGCATTTGTGGACCGCAATATTATGCGCCTGGGCTGTTTTGAACTTTTATTCCGCGAGGATATTCCGCCTAAGGTCGCGATTAACGAAGCAGTGGAGCTAGCCAAGAAATATTCCGGTTTAGAGTCCGGTAAATTTGTTAATGCCATACTGGATCAAATAAAAATTGAAAAAGAAAAATGAAATTTGCTGATTTGCATGTGCATACCTCTTGCAGCGATGGTACATATACACCCGCGCAATTAGTTAAGGAGGGCATTAAGCGGGGGATTTCTGCGTTGGCGATCGTTGACCATGATACGACGGAGGCGCTTGCGGAAGCATTCGCGCAAGCCAAGGGCACAGATTTAGAGATAATTCCGGGCATCGAATTAACTGCCCAGCATGAGAATCAAGAAATACATATACTTGGGTATTTTCTGGATTACCGGAATAAAGAGCTGCTTAAAAAATTAAAACTAATTCGGCTTAATCGTATTGAACGGGTATATAAAATTATTGAAAATTTAGAGGGATTGGGGTTGAAGCTTAATCCAGAAACAGTTTTTACTATTTCTGGCAAGGCTACGGTCGGCAGAATGCATATTGCCCGGGCATTAGTTAAAGACGGCTTTGTGGGCTCTACAGCCGAGGCATTTCGTAAATATATCGGAGATAAATCTCCGGCTTATGTTTTGGGTTTTCGGCTTTCTGTGCCTGAGGCAATAAAATTAATTCAGGATTGCAAAGGAGTTGCGGTTTTAGCGCATCCGTATATGCTGCATAATGACGCATTGATTGCTGAATTTGCCAGTTATGGGCTAGAGGGTATTGAGGTATATTATCCGGAGCATTCTCAGGGGATGGTTAATTGCTATTTAGATTTAGCTAAAAAGCTTAATCTTTTGGTTACCGGCGGAACGGATTTTCACGGCAGCGCAAAACCTCAGATAAAATTGGGCATGATTAAAGTACCGCTGGAGTTATTGGAAAAATTAAGGCTCGCTAAAAAATGATTAAATCCCTTGATGAATATTACATGAAGTTGGCTTTAAAATTAGCGCTTAAAGCTAAAGGCAAAACTGCTCCTAATCCTTTAGTGGGCGCAATCGTGGTAAAAGCGGGTAGAATTATCGGCCGCGGTTTTCATGCTCGGGCTGGGTTTGCGCATGCGGAGATTGTGGCTTTAGATGAAGCGGGTAAAAAGGCAAAAGGGGCAACTCTGTATGTTACTCTTGAGCCCTGTGCGCATACGGGCCGTACTCCGCCTTGTATTAATCGGATCATTGGCAGTGGCATAAAAGAAGTAGTCATCGGGATGATTGATCCGAATCCTTTAAATAATGGTAAAGGCGTTACGTTGCTTAAGCAGAGTAATCTTAAAGTAAGGGTGGGGGTTTTAGGCGATCAATTAAAAAAAATCAATGAGAGTTTTATTAAATATATTACGGCGAAGATTCCTTTTATTACCGTTAAGGTTGCCGAATCTTTAGATGGCCGGATTGCTACCCGCACCGGTGATTCTAAATGGATCACTTCGGATAAATCACGTGCCTTTGCCCATCGAATACGCAAAGATTATGATGCGATTATGGTTGGGGTAAATACCGTGTTACGTGATAATCCCAGCCTGAATGCCTGGTTTTCTCAGAAGAAGTTAATCAAGATCATTGTTGATAGTAATTTGAGTATTTCGGAAAATTCTAATATTTTTGCCGGAGATAGCCAGGTAATTATTATTACTTTACCCAGCCGGCCCGGCCAGGAAACGGAGAATCGTAAAAGTTTGTCGGCCAAAGCCAAAATTCTTGAGGTTAAGGAGAAAGCCGGCCAAATTAACCTACGCGATGCCTTAAAGAAGCTGGCTCGATTAAAAATAAGCAATATTATTGTGGAAGGCGGAGGGACTTTGATTGGTTCTCTTTTTGATGAAAGGTTAGTCGATAAGATTTTATTTTTTATTAGCCCCAAGATTATCGGTGGTAAAGACGCGGTTTCTTCGGTGATGGGTAATGGAGTTAAGCGTATAGATCAGGCGATAAAATTGCGTGATTTAAAGATCAGGCGTTTTGGCGAAGAGCTTTTAGTTGAGGCGATGGTTAGCTAGAATGTTTACAGGTATTGTTGAAGAATTAGGCCGCGTTAAAAAAATAACCCCAAAAGCAGGGATAATTCTTTTAGAGATCAGTGCGCAGAAGGTACTGCTGGATATTAAGATTGGCGATAGTGTTTCGGTTAACGGCGTTTGTCTTACAGTAGTTTCTATCGGTAATAATTCTGTTAGTTTCCAGGTTATGGATATCACTAATAAAACTACTAACCTGGGACTATTAAAGATTGGACAAGCAGTTAATCTTGAGCGCAGCCTAAGGATAGGAGATAGAGTTAGCGGGCATTTTGTTAGCGGGCATATTGATTGTTTGGGGGTAGTGCGCAGGAAATCTTTAAGTAACGGGAGTGTAGAGCTTGCGGTCGCTATTCCACCTTTATTTATGAAGTACTGCCTTCCCAAGGGGTCTATATCTTTGGATGGCATAAGCCTAACTTTAGCAGGTAAGCGTGCCAATGTTATTAGTGTTCAGATTATTCCGCATACCCTTAAGAATACTACTTTAAGTTTTAAGGGTCCTTTGGATAAATTGAACGTGGAGTTTGATATTCTCGCTAAAAAAACTGCTATTTAACCCTTTCTATTATTGCGTATACTTTAAATTTCTGATATACTAATCAAAATTGTAGAACTGCGCGGCACCTAACGCTTAGAGGAATTGCGTTAGTGCGCGATAGATAATATGCAGCACCCCGCGCTAATTGGTATTGCGCGGGTGTTATGATAAATGTAGCGGCACCTTGCGCTAAAAGGTACCTCGCGCTAATTGGTATTGCGCGAGTATTCGCCAGGCGGCGAAAATTGCGCGGGTGTTATGATAAATGTAGCGGCACCTTGCGCTAAAAGGAATTGCGCAAGTGCCGCACACGTGTGCGGGGCGTGGCTCAGCTTGGTAGAGCGCAGCGTTCGGGACGCTGAGGTCACAGGTTCAAGTCCTGTCGCCCCGACTAAATTCATGAAGAAAAATCTTCATTTGTACTATTCAGGTAAGGTGCAAGGCATAGGGTTTCGCTACACTGTTTTAGATATCGCTTTAGGCCTTAAGGTTTACGGTTGGGTGAAGAACTTAAATGACGGGCGAGTGGAAGTTTTAGCGGAATCAGAAGAAGATACGCTTAATGTTTTTCTTGAACAAATAAATCAGCATTTTTCGCGCTACATAATAGATACAACTGTAGAGTGGTTTCCGGCAAGCGGAGAGTTCCGTAATTTCCAGGTTCAATCCTGATGCTTTCGCGGCCGCGAAAGCATTTCATTTAATTTTACCGAATAGATGTCTAGATCAATTCATAAAGAGATTGAGGAGTTAAGAACTGAGCTTAGGCGGCATGATCATCTTTATTATGTTTTAAGCCAGCCCGAGATTTCAGATAAAGAGTATGATGATTTAGTGGTTAAGTTAAAATCATTGGAAGCTGGTTATCCGCAGTATCGAAACAGTAACTCTCCTACCCAGCGTTTAAGCAGCGGCGTAAGCGCAGGTTTTAAAACGGTAAGGCATAAAACCGGTATGTTCTCTTTAGACAATACTTATTCTATCGAAGAATTAAAAGCTTGGGACGGCCGTGTGCATAAAGGCTTAAGCGGTGATACTCTTTGTGAATATGTTGTTGAGCTTAAGATTGACGGAGTAAGCGCGAATTTAACTTATCTTCAAGGTAAACTGGCACTTGGCGCTACCAGAGGAGATGGTTTAGCCGGCGAGGATGTTACGGCTAACATAAAAACTATCCGTTCTATTCCTTCAGTGCTGGCGAGTAAAAATCCTCCGGATTTAATTGAAATTCGCGGTGAAGTTTATATGGAAAGCCGGGATTTTTTAAAGGTTAATTCTGATCGCCGTGATAATGGCGAGGAGTTGTTCGCTAATCCGCGCAACGCTACGAGCGGATCGTTAAAATTGCTGGATAGCAATATAGTGGTTAAGCGGCACCTTAATTTTTTCGCGCATTCTTTAGGGGCTTATCAAGGGAAATCGATTCATACGCAATGGGATTTTTTAGGTTTATTAAAAAATTGGGGTTTGCGTTTAGATCAGCATTCCGTGCTTTGTAAAGATATTAATGCGGTAATCGACTATTGCCTAAAATGGCAGGACAAAAGAGACCAGGTAGGTTATGAGATTGATGGGATAGTCGTTAAATTGAATAACCTTAAAGATCAACAGGATTTAGGTTTTACAGCAAAAAGCCCGCGTTGGGCAGTCGCTTATAAATTTCCTGCGCGCCAGGCGACAACGGAAGTTTTAGAAATCAAGGTTAACGTTGGCCGCACCGGGGTAATTACGCCGATTGCCGTGCTTAAACCGGTTGAATGCTCCGGCGTAATTATCAGTAACGCGACATTACATAATTTTGATGAGATCAAACGGCTTAAAATTCGCGTTGGAGATCGCGTGCTTATTGAACGCGCAGGTGATGTTATTCCCAAAGTGGTAAAAGTAGCCCGGCAGCTTGGGCTAAAGGAATATATTATACCGTTACGTTGTCCTGCCTGCGCGGAAAAAATCGTGAAAGTTAAAGATGCCGATGTAGCTTACCGTTGTATAAATTCCGATTGTCCGGCGCAACTGGAGCGCGCACTTTTGCATTTTGCCAGCCGCGATGCGATGGATATTGAAGGCTTAGGCGAAGCGGTAATTAACCAGTTGGTTAAAATAAAGTTATTAAAGAGTTTAGCGGATATATACAAACTTAAGATTAATAATTTGTTATCCTTGGAGTTATTTAAAGAAAAAAAGGCAAATAATTTATTGGCGGCGATTATGAAAAGTAAAAGTCAGCCTTTGGCGCGACTTATTTTTGCTTTAGGTATACGTCACGTAGGGCAGAAAGCGGCTTATACGTTAGCGATGGAATTTGGTAGCTTGGACAAGCTTATTCAGGCTAAGCGCGGGGATTTAGACCGGATACCCGAGATTGGAGAAGTTATGGCGGGTTCTCTGGTTGACTATTTTGCTTTAAGTCAAACTAAGAAGTTAATCCGGGAGCTAAAGGATGCGCAGGTGAATATGCGCCAAGAAATTTCTAAAGTTAAGACCAGCGAGTTAACCGGTAAAACGATAGTTTTTACCGGGCAGTTAAAAGAATTTTCGCGTTCGCAAGCAGAAGCGTTAGTGCGTCAATTTAGGGGTATTCCAGCTTCAGCGGTGAGCAGGAAAACTGATTTTCTGGTAGCCGGAGAAAGCACCGGCACAAAATTTAATAAGGCTCAGGAATTAGGAGTAAAAATTATAAGTGAACATGAGTTTAGGGAGATGGCCAAATGAGAATACGAAAAATATTAACGGTTTTATTATTTTGTTTTCTGTTGTTAGACTTATTAGGTTGTGAATCCTTCACGCGTAAATTTACCCGTAAATCTAAGAGGCCGGATGCTGCGGTGGAGATGGTGCTTACCCCGCAGGAGTATACGGGGCCGAATATGACTAAAGAGGAGATTTACCGGCAGTATTATCTTTATTGGGGCTCCTGGCATGACGAGTTAATTAATGCTTTAACTTTAAAGTCAAGTTTAAAGAAAAAAATAGATTGCGCCCAAGAGGCATTAAAAAATCTGGTAAATATGAAAATGATGCTGTTAACTGATGCCCAGAAGAATTTCGATTTAGAGATTTCCAAATTTAATGATTTGTTGAATTCTATAAAAAGTGATATTTACGGGGCAAATGACTGGCAGAATCTGCGGATTGCCGAGCGGATTAAGTCCAGTATCCATAAGGGTTTTATTTATCCTAAGATAAGGAATTATTTAAAATGATCTTAGAAACAGTCAATGTCGGCCCGATGCAGGTTAATTGTTATATTCTTGCTTGCGCTGCCGGTGGGCAGGCGGTGATTATTGATCCCGGTGATCAATTCTTTAAGATTAAGGCGGTTTTAGATAAGCATAAATTAAATCCGGCCATGGTGATTAATACCCATGGGCATTATGACCATATCGGCAGTGATGATGAATTCGGTGTTTTGGTTTATGTGCACAAGAAAGATTTACCGATGCTTGTCGATGCCAGAAAAAATCTTTCCGCCAGTTTTTCATTAGCTTATCAGGTTAACTCTGAAATTAAAACTTTGGAAGACAAGGAAATTATTAAATTAGATTGTTTGGAATTGGAAGTAATCCACCTTCCCGGGCATACTCCGGGAGGTATCGGACTTTTAATGAAAAAACCGCAAACGGATATTATTTTTACCGGGGATACCTTGTTTTACCAGGGTGTAGGGCGTTCGGATTTACCGGGAGGAAGCCAGCAGCAGTTAGAGAAGGCAATCCGGGAAAGATTATTTGTCCTGCCCGATAATACCCGGGTTTATCCGGGGCATGGAGCTGCGACGACCATCGCCAGAGAAAAAAGCAGTAGTTTATTTGGATTATAATGAAAGAGCTTATTGATTCATTCCTGGATTATCTTTCGGTTGAGCGCGCTTTGGCTAAAAATACCATTCTTGCCTATCGCACGGATTTGAATATTTATCTGGATTTTATTGATCAGCGCGGAATCGTTGTGCTTTCTAAGGCCACCAAAAATGATATTGTTGAATTTATGCTTTTTCAAAAAAATGAAGGGATATCACCGGTGAGTATCTCGCGCCGGTTGGCAGCGATACGCATGTTTCATCGTTTTTTAGCCAGGGAAAGAATTTTAAAAAACGATCCGACTATTCTCATTGATTCTCCGAAACTGTGGAAGAAAATTCCGGATACCCTTTCCTTAAATGAAGTAGAGGCGTTAATTAGCCAACCGGATGTGCGGGATGAGCAGGGGGTCCGGGATAAGGCAATCCTGGAAACTCTTTATGCCACAGGCATGCGGGTATCGGAATTGAGTAATCTTAAAACTAATAATGTTAATTTGGATATTGGGTTTTTACGCTGTATCGGTAAAGGCAATAAGGAGCGGATTATTCCGTTAGGCAAGAAAGCTGTTAAAAGTATTAATCGTTATTTAGAGTTTAGCCGGTTGCATTTTTTAAAGAAAAAAACTTCAGAGTTTCTTTTTATCAGCCGTTCCGGGTCTAAACTATCCCGGCAATCCGTTTGGAAATTAATTAAGCGGTATGCTAAAGAAGCTAAAATTAAAAAATTGATAAAAGTGCATACTCTGCGGCATTCATTTGCTACGCATTTACTGGAGAGAGGCGCAGATTTACGTTCAGTGCAGGAGATGCTCGGGCATTCCAATATCTCGACCACTCAGATTTATACGCATATTGATAAAGAACGGTTAAAAACAACCCATAAGATGTTTCACCCGCGGCCATAAGAAAAGGCAGGTATCAGGCAGGATCGGATAGAAGATGAGAGTATCTTTTAAAAAATTACCCGGAAAATTAAGGAAAATTATTAGTCAGGCGGCAAAGGTTTCTTTAGAAACCCGGATGCCGGCATATTTGGTCGGCGGATGTTTGCGCGACTTAATCTTGGCCGTTAGAAACCTGGATTTAGATATTGCAATTGAAGGGAAAGGTATTATTTTTGCCCAACATCTTGCGCAAAAACTAAAATCAACCTTAAAGGTTCATGAGCGGTTTGGAACGGCGACACTCATTTTAACTGACGGGTTAAAGGTGGATGTTGCTACTGCGCGCCAGGAAAAATATCCTTATTCTGCCGCGCTGCCGGTGGTTAGTCCAGGGTCATTAAGGGAAGATCTTAAGCGCCGGGATTTTACGATTAACGCTATGGCGATAAGTTTAGCCGCAGCTAAAGATCAAGAATTAATTGATCCTTATAAAGGACAAGAGGACTTAGCTTCAGGTAGAATCCGTATTTTACATGATTTAAGTTTTAAAGATGATCCTACGCGGATATTCAGGGCGGTACGTTTTAGCCAGCGCCTTGATTTTAAGATTGAACCTAAGACACTGCGATTACTTAAGGAGTCAATCAGCGAAGGCGCGCTAGATAAGGTAAATCCGCATAGGATACGCGATGAACTTATCGCTATACTTAAGGAAGAGAATCCATTTCGGCCAATAAAGCAGCTTGATGTTTTAGGCGCACTATCTATTATCAGTACTAAACTAGAAATTGATAAATCCACGCAGCGCTTATTTAAATCTATTGCTAAAGAAATTTCCTGGTTTGTCAAAAATTTTCCCGCCCGCAGACAGCTGGATACCTGGTTAGTTTATTTTACAGGGCTTTTGGAAACACTTACTTTGTTTGAGGTTAAAACGATTATTTACAGGCTCGGCTTGCCCAAAAGAGAACAAAAACGAATAATTAGTTATTATCAAGCGCGGGAAAAACTCATTGCTGCGTTAAGTAAAAAGCAGGCGGCTGCCGAGCAGATTTTTTCATTACTTGAGCCTTTAAGTTATGAAACAATTATTTTACTCAGTGCGGTGGCGCCAAATAAAAATTTTAAAAAACATTTAACGGATTTTTTCGAGATTTATAATGGCATGCGTCTTTGTGTCTCGGGGGGTGATTTAGGCGACCTGGGTGTTGTACCGGGCCCAGAGTATCAAAAGATATTCGCTAAAGTGTTAGCGGCTAAATTAAACGGCCAGGTAAAAAATCGCCGGACAGAGCTGGCTTTGATCAAGAAGTTATTGTGTCTTTAATAAATAGAAACGGAGTGTACAACAATGTCTAGACATGAACGCGTTGAAGAGGCAATCAAAAAAGAAGTTAGTCTGATTATCCATGATGAACTTAAAGACCCGCGAGTAGGTTTTGTAACGATTACCCGGGTGGAGCTATCCGCGGACCTAAGAAACGCGAAAATTTTTTATAGCGTTTTAGGCAAAGAGGATTCATGCAAAAAAACTAAAATCGCCCTGGATTCGGCTGTAGGCTATATCCGCAGCTTAGTCGCTCAGAGGATTAATATGCGTTTTGCTACTGAGCTCTTGTTTCAGGAGGATCATTCTACTGAATATAGTGTTAAGATCCAAGAAGTATTAAATAAGATAAACGAGTCGACCGGTAAAGAAACGGATGGATCAAAGATAAGAAGAGAGGGGCAAGATGAGCCTAAATGAAATCTGCAGGAGCATAAAGAAGCACGATAATTTTTTAATAACTGCGCATATCAGTCCGGAGGGAGATGCCTTGGGTTCCCAGTTAGGGTTCTATAATCTGATTAAAAAACTGGGTAAACAAGCAGTGATGATCAGCGATGATCAATTGCCCTATGGTTATGATTTTCTTCCCGGGATTAAACATATCCGTCGCTTAGGCAAGGAATTTAAAGATATTAAATTTGACTGTTTAGTGGTTTTGGATTGCGCAGATTTAAAACGCACAGGCAGGGTCTATCAGCTTAATCAGGATAATTATCCGGTATTAAATATCGATCACCATATTAGCAATCAAATTTTTGGTGATGTAAATTGGGTCAATGTGCAGGCTTCTTCTTGCTCGGAGATGATTTATCGGTTGTATAAACGGTTAGGTTTGCCCCTGGATGAAGATACCGCTTTAGTTTTATATACGGGAATAATGACCGATACGGGATCCTTCCGTTATTCTAATACTGCTAGTTCTACGTTTAGCGCGGCTGCCGAGCTTTTAAAATTTGGAGTTAACGTTCCCAGGGTATACCGGTATGCTTATGAAAGTATTCCCGCGCCGCAGGCAAAGTTGCTGCTTAAATTTTTATCAAAAATTAAATTTTTTGGTCAGGGTAAGATTGCTACTTTTAGAATTAATTCAAAGCTGATTAGAACTAAAATGCCGGGTATTGATTTAGCGGATCATGTTTTAAGTTTCGGCCGGGCAATTAAAGGAGTTGAAGTAGTCGTATTGTTTAAGGATGATTTAGAGTTAAAATCTCAGGTACGCGTTAATTTAAGAAGCCAGGGCCGGGTGGATGTAAATAAGATTGCCGCATTTTTTGGAGGGGGCGGCCATAAGAGTGCTGCTGGTTGTACGGTTAAAGGTGGTTTTTTAGATGTACGCCGCAAAGTTATTGCTAGAATTTGTCAGGGGTTAAAATAGACGAAGATGGAAATTATTTATGGAGTTGGACAAATCCGCAAGTTTCGCCGGCCGGTAGTCGCTTTGGGGGTTTTTGACGGTTTACATCTTGGACACCGTAATATTTTACAGGCGACAGTTAAAAAAGCAGCCGAAATTAAGGGGACGAGTTTAGTTCTAACTTTTTTCCCGCATCCTCAAAAAAAAGAGAGTTTGTATTCTTTGGAGCATCGCCTAAGGTTAATTGCGGAACTAAAGGTAGATGTATGTATCGTGGTGAATTTCACGAGCAGTTTTGCAAAAATAAGCGCACAGGATTTTATCGCTAAAATACTGGTTAAAAAGATCCAATCAAATTTTGTTTACGTCGGAAAAAATTTCCGTTTTGGCCATCAAGCTTTCGGAGATTACCGGTTGTTAGCGGTGAGCGCTAAAAAATACAATTTTGGCCTTAAAATTTTTAACGTTGTAAAATCGGCAGGCCTTACGATTAGCAGTACCGCCATAAGAAAATTAATTAAGAATTCTGAAATCAGAAAAGCTCAAAAGCTGCTTGGCCGCCGGGTAAGTGTTTTAGGAACAGTGATTAGAGGCAGCCGTCTGGGGCGGTTATTAGGGTTCCCTACGGCGAATATTAAGGCGCATCATGAAGTTATTCCGCCCACAGGCATTTATGCGGTGCAAATTATATTTTCTAAGAAAAAATATAACGGGGTCTGTTATATCGGTAAAAGGCCAACCATTCATCTTAAAAATAAAGCGATACGCATAGAAGTACACCTTTTTGATTTTCATAAAAATATTTATGGAAAAGTACTGGAGATCCAGTTTATAAAGTTGATCCGTTTCGATCAAAAATTTTCCAGCCTAAAAAATTTATCTATACAGATTAAAAAAGATATTATTTCCTGCCGTAGGATTTTATGATTCTTCCGCGCCAGACCACAATCGCTAGTGATTTCGGTTATTCTATCCACAACTGAATGTATTTGCGGCACTTAGAGTGTTTTTTTTCTTGACAAAAGGAGGAAATTTGTCTATACTTTGTACATAAGTGGATAAAAGTGGAGTAAAGTGGAAGGAAGAAAAAAATGTTCTACGGTGAGTTTGAGCATTCTATAGATCGTAAGGGGCGTTTAATATTGCCCGCTAAATTTCGCGAAGTTGCTAAAAGTCAATTTGTAGAAAAATTCTTTGTTACCCGGGGTTTAGATAAATGCCTTTTTATGTTTTCTGAAGAGGAGTGGCGCTGCCAGGAAAATAAATTTAAAACCCTGTCCTTTACTAAGCAACAGTCGCGTACTTTTAACCGGTTGCTTTTTAGCGGTGCGGTGGATGTTGGTTTCGATAAACAGGGCAGGATCCTTTTACCGCAATATTTAAAAGATTTTGCCGAGATTAAAAAAGACGTGATGATTGTCGGTGTTTCTAACCGTATTGAGATTTGGGCAAGAAATTTATGGCATGATTTTTATGCCAACAGCCGCCAGTCTTTCGAAGAAATTGCAGAAAAATTAATGGATGTATAAATGTTAGAAGGCGCGCTGCATGTACCGGTGATGTTGCAGGAAGTACTTGATTATTTAAAGTTAGCACCCGGTCAAATAATTGTTGATGCTACTCTGGGAACCGGCGGACATGCAGTCGAAATATTAAAAAGAATTACTCCGGGAGGTAAATTGATTGGAATTGACCGCGATGAAAATTCTTTAGCGATTTGCCGCCAAAGGCTTGAAAGTTTTAAAGAGAGCACTGAATTCGTGCATGCAAATTTTGCGGATCTGGATTTAGCCTTAGCTAATCTTAATATTGAAAAAATCGATGGTATTGTTTTTGATTTAGGTATCTCTAGTTACCAGCTGCATGATGCGCAAAGAGGTTTTAGCTTTCAGGAAGATGGGCCGTTAGATATGCGTTTAGATAAAAGCAGCTATATTTGCGCGTATGATTTAGTAAATAATCTTAATGAAAATGAGATTTCTCAGATACTTTGGAATTTCGGCCAGGAACGTTGGCATAATCGTATCGCCCATTTATTAGTCCAGGAACGTAGAAATGAACCGATCGCTACTACTAAACAGTTAGCTAGTTTAGTGATGCGGGCTATCCCGCATCGTTACCGTAGAAGTTATTATCGTATTCATCCGGCTACGCGCACTTTTCAAGCCGTACGCATTGCCGTGAACCGGGAATTAGAGATTTTAGAAAATACGATTAAGAAAGCCGTTGATCTTTTAAAAAAGCAAGCTAGAATATGTGTTATTTCGTTTCATTCTTTGGAAGATCGCGTAATTAAACATACATTCCGTGCGCTTAAGGCCGACGGATTAATTGATATTATTACAGCCAAACCCCTGACTCCGGGCTTTAGCGAAATAGAAGCAAATTCTTCTAGTCGCAGTTCTAAATTCAGGGTTGCTGAAAGGATATAAAATTATATGAGGCTGACCAAGTTTTTTTCCGCGGTAGTATTTATTACTTCTTTTTCTGTGCTTTATGTTTATCAGCAGAGCGAAATTTTTCGACTGGCTTATTTGGGGCAGAAGAAGCAGGCTACCTTTACGGAACTGCTGGATAAAAATACGGCATTAAGATATAATATTAATAAGAGTTCTTCTTTGGTAAATATCGGTGCGCGCATTAGTGGTACCAATGATTTTCAAATGCCGGATAATTACCGTTTCGTTAAGTTTATCTCAACGCCCGTGGGTTTAAAGCTTGCCAAACAGGGGCAGGCTCGGGAAGGCTTGCTAGCGCGAATCTTTAGTTTAAAGCACGAAGCTCAAGCAAAAACAATTAACCCCTAAGATTTATTACTCCTAAGGAAGACAAGTGTATATTAGTAACTATCGCCGAAAATGCGAGGCGGTATTTTTGGTTTTTTTTATATTCCTTTTGCTATGCGTAGGGCGCCTTTTTTTTATCCAATTCTTCCGTTCGGATTATCTTACCTCAATAGCTAAAAAACAACATAATCAGCTTGTAGAGCTTGAGCCGCGGCGTGGGGCAATCTATGACTGTAACCTTAAAACACAGGCATTTAATATGTCCATGGATTCTCTTTATGCCGTACCGAATGTTATTAAAAATAAAGAGAGGGTTATAGACCAATTGTTGCCCATACTTGGTTTAGATCGCGGCTACCTTGTGGAAAGGTTAAATCGTAAAAAGTCATTCATTTGGCTGGCGCGTAAGCTTCCTCCGGAAGACACGGAAGCGATTAAGAAATTGAACATTAAAGGATTAGGATTTTTGAAGGAAACCAAGCGTATTTATCCGAATAGTTATTTGGCCAGCCATATTATTGGTTTTAGCGGTATGGATAATATTGGCTTAGAGGGTGTAGAGAGAGGGTTTAATAAATATTTAAAAGGAACTCCGGGCTGGGCGATTTTTTTACGCGATGCGCGGATGAAAAAACTAGATATTTGGGAAAAAATGGTTGTCCCGATTGATGGCCTGGATCTGGTTTTGACTATTGATGAGGTTATTCAATATATTGCCGAAAGGGAATTAGATAAGGCTTTTAAGAATTTTCATGCTAAGGGTGCCAGTATTGTGGTGATGGATCCGCATACCGGCAGGATTTTAGCTATGGCTAACCGGCCTACCTATGATTTAAATGATCATTCCGGAGTGAGTAAGGATGCGATGCGTAATCGGGCGATTTGCGACTTATTCGAGCCCGGTTCAGTGTTTAAAATAGTTACTGCTTCTGCTGCGCTTGAAGAGAAGAAGGTCACCGAGGAGGATGTATTTTTCTGCGAAAATGGCGCTTATCGTGTAGCTGGACGTATTTTGCATGATCACGCTTCGCACGGCCGCCTTACTTTTAGACAAGTGATTGAGGAGTCGAGTAATATCGGTACAGTTAAAGTAGCGCAGCTTTTAGGCCCGGATATACTTTACCGGTACGTCAAGGCTTTTGGTTTTGGATCTAAATTAGGAATTGATTTATCCGGAGAGATATCCGGAATAATGATTCCTGTGCGTTCTTGGTCAAAATCATCGATTATAAATATACCGATTGGCCAAGGCGTAGGAGTTACTGCTTTGCAATTGGCTAGTGCGATTTCTACAATTGCTAATGGGGGGCAATTAATGAAGCCGTATATTATTGATTCGGTGCGCGATAATCAGGGCCGTATAATAAAACAAAATAAGCCGGTATTGATTCGTAAGGTTATTTCCGTGGATACGGCGCTGCGGATTAAAAAAATTCTTACCGGAGTAATCGAAGAAGGGACAGGCAAATTAGCTAAGGTGCTGGGTTTTAGCGCGGCAGGCAAAACCGGGACCGCTCAGAAACTTGAGCCCAACGGAACTTATTCTCATGATAAGTTTGTTGCTTCTTTCATTGGTTTTGCTCCTGCCGAGGACCCTTTATTAACGATTGTCGTGATTGTTGATGAGCCGCATCCTTATTATTTTGGCGGAGTAGTCGCTGCTCCGGTATTCCAAAAAGTCGCCAGTGATGCCATTCGATATTTAAAAGGTAACCAAGCGCTTATGGAAGCAACCGCACAATGAAAATTGTAGATTTAGAGATTAAGGGTATAACTGCTAATTCTAAAGAAATAAAGAAAGGTTTTCTTTTTGTGGCCATTAAAGGTAATTGCCGGGATGGCAATTACTTTATCCGGGAGGCAATTATTCGGGGTGCGCGTATTATTGTTGTCGAGAAAGAGGCGCCGCGGATTAAGGTTCCCGTGAAAGTTGTATTTTTGGTAGTTAATGATTGCCGCAAGTTTTTTGCGCAGGCCACGCATAATTTTTACGGAGCTCCTTCAGATAAAATTAAAGTTGTCGGCATTACCGGCACTAACGGTAAAACGACTATTTCCTATCTTGTGGAAGCGCTGGTTAAGGAATCCGGTAATGATTGCGGGGTGATCGGTACGATTAATTACCGTTTTAAAGGTAAAATTATTGCCGCTAAAAATACCACTCCTGGCCCCGGACAATTACAAGGATTGCTTAAAAAGATGCATTTGCAAAAAGTTAAATATTGCGCGATGGAAGTTTCCTCGCACGCTTTAGATCAAGAGAGGGTAGCCGGGATTAATTTTAGCCACGCCATTTTTACCAACCTTACTCAGGATCATTTGGATTATCATAAGAACTTAGAAAATTATTTTTTAGCTAAAACTAAACTTTTTCGCAATTTACCAACTATTGCCAAGGCGATTATTAATAATGACGATCCGTATGGCAAACGGATCAGGCGGTTAACTCGAGCCAAGGTTTTAACTTATGGAATAAAGAATAAATCCGAGATTATGGCTAAAAAAATTAAATTTGGCATGCAGGCAACGGAATTCACATTAGTTGCTCCCCGGATTAATATCCGGATAAAGACAAATTTAATCGGCCGTTATAATATTTATAATATCCTGGCTGCGGTTGCCTGGGGGATAAGCGAGAAATTGCCGCCGGCGGATATTAAATCCGCAATTGAAAAATTTAAAAGTGTACCCGGCAGGCTTGAAAGAATTAATTCTTTAAAGGGGCTGGGTATTTTTGTTGATTATGCGCATACTCCGGATGCCCTCTTTAATGTGATTAGTGCCTTAAGGCCCTTGGTTAAAGGAAAAATTATTGTCGTCTTTGGTTGTGGCGGAGAGCGGGATAAACTTAAACGGCCGCTCATGGGTAAAGTGGTTACAGAGTTGGCAGATTATGCGATCATTACCAGCGATAATCCCCGCTCTGAGAACCCCGGACAAATTATTAAAGAAATTGAGCAAGGTATACGGAAAAGTAATTATTGTTTACTCCCGGCTCGAGGCGAGGCGATACGTAAAGGGTTGTCCTTAATAAATAAAGCGGACTGCCTGCTGATTGCCGGTAAAGGCCATGAAGATTACCAAATATTAAAAAATAAAGTATTGAAATTCAGCGATCGAAAGGTAGTTCGTGAATGTTTAGAGTTGATGAAATAATTCAAGCGGCTAAAGGCCGGCTTATTCAAGGTAGCTTTACGGATAAAATAACCGGTATTTCTACTGATTCCAGAAGGCTAAAGCCGTATGCGGCGTTTTTGGCTTTACGGGGAAAGAATTTTGATGGCCATGATTTTATTGCCAAGGCCTTAAAATCAAAAGTGCGTTGTTTGATTGTAGAAAAAAAACCGGCCTTTTCGATACCGGCTTCGGTAACGGTGATTAAAGTTAAAGACACTCTTTTAGCCTTAGGAGAGATTGCCCGTTTCCAGAGACAAAAAATTAATTTGCCGGTGATTGCCGTCACCGGTTCTAACGGTAAGACGACCTCTAAAGAGATGATTGCCTGGGTATTATCGGCGCAGGCCCGGGTGCTTAAAAACGAAGGAACTAAAAATAACCAGATTGGTCTTCCGCAAACATTAATTCAGCTTACTAAAAGAGATAATTTTGCCGTGGTTGAAATAGGCACTAATCATTTTGGAGAGGTAGATTATCTGGCTAAAATAGCCAGGCCGAATATCGGCGTAATTACTAATATTGGCCCCAGCCATCTTGAGTTTTTAAGGGATTTAAACGGGGTAGCAAAAGAGAAAAGTACGCTGCTGGATAATTTAGTAAAACCCGCAATTGCCCTGTTTAATGCCGATGACAAATCATTTAAAGGTTTAACCCGACGTTTAATTAAAGGCCAGCAATATTTTAGTTTTGGTATTAATGCGCAAAGTGATTTTCGCGCCTCGGGGATTAAGTTAAAAAACGCAAGTATAGAATTTAAGGTTAATTCTAAATTTAATTTTGAATTATCGAGTTTAGGCAGTTATAATATTTATAATGCGTTGGCGGCTATCGCGGTTGGCCGGATTTGTGGATTAAGTTACGCTAAAATTCGCGCAAGATTAGCGGCATTTAAATTTCCTAAAGGCCGGCTTAATTTAGTTAAGTTTAAGGGGTTAAGATTTATTGATGATACCTATAATTCCAACCCGCTTTCATTAAAGGCGGCTCTGGAAGCTTTTAATACCGCTAACTGTAGTGGCAGAAAGATTTTGATTATGGCGGATATGCTGGAGCTGGGTAAACAAAAAGAGTTATTGCATAGGCAAATCGCTTGGAGTATAACTAATACTTGTGATCTGTTGATTGCGGTGGGCAGCTTAGCCCGGATTACGGCTTCTGCGGCAAGAGAGAATGGCATGCCGGCTAAACATATTTTTTGCTGCGCTAACGCACTGCAAGCCAGAGATTTATTATTTAAAAAAATATTTCCGAAGGCCGGTGATTTGATTTTGGTCAAAGGCTCTCGGTCGATGAAAATGGAAAAGGTTTTAGGAGTTTAATGCTTTACCATCTATTTTATCCCCTGCGGGATTTTATTTTTGCTTTTAATGTATTCCGCTACATTACCTTCCGAGCGGCCATGGCGGCGCTTACCGCTTTTGTGCTCAGCCTGATTTTCGGACCGTTGTTAATTAATAAACTAAAAGCCTTTAAAGTTACCGAGAAAATAAACAAAGCGGACAGCCAAAAACTGGATGATTTACATCATCATAAGCAGAGCACGCCGACGATGGGCGGGATCCTTATCCTGGGTACGGTAATAATTTCAACGTTGCTTTGGGCGGATATTACGCATCAGTGTATCTGGATTGTTTTATTCAGTACGGTTTGGTTAGGCTTGACCGGTTTTGCCGATGATTATTTAAAGCAGGTAAAAAAGAAGGCTAGCGGATTACCGCCTAAGGTAAAACTTGCCAGCCAGGTTATTTTGGGCCTGATTTTAGGGGCGATTCTGATTTTTAGCCGGCATAATCTTAATCTCGAAATTCCTTTCTTAAAAGGGGTTAGTTTTGATTTAGATGGCCTATATGTATTATTTGTAATTTTAGTTATCGCCGGTTCATCAAACGCCGTAAACCTTACGGATGGCTTAGACGGGTTAGCCATCGGTATTGTGGTTATGGTGGCGATTGCTTTTAGTATACTTTGCTATGTTTCCGGTAATATTAACCTGAGCAGTTATTTATTTGTCCCGTATATTAAAGGCTCAGGGGAGTTGACTATTTTTTGCGCCAGTATCATTGGGGCGGGACTGGGGTTCTTATGGTTTAACTGTTATCCGGCGACAATCTTTATGGGGGATGTCGGTTCACTGGCTTTGGGCGGAGCGATCGGGACAGTAGCATTATTAATTAAAAAAGAAATGCTGCTGATAATTGTCGGCGGAATATTTGTTTTAGAGGCACTTTCAGTTATATTGCAGGTAGGAACCTATAAACTGACCAAAAAACGTATTTTTAAGATTGCCCCTTTGCATCATCATTTCCAGTTTTTGGATTGGCCGGAGAATAAAATAATCGTCAGGTTTTGGATTATCGCGGGCCTGCTTGCACTGCTCACGCTGGTTACCTTAAAGATCAGGTAAATTACTCTGGTTTTGCCTAAAGAGGGCAAATCAAGGTTTTCTAACCTATGACCAATAACACTTACTTTAAAAATAAAAAAATTACCATTGTCGGTTTGGCGCGTTCCGGAGTCGCGTGTGCTAATCTTTTGCATAAATCGAAAGCCATTGTCAGCGTCACCGATATTAAGGACGATCCACAAAGCCGCCAAGCTTGCGCTAAGCTTTGCTCGCGGGAAATTAAAGTAGAGTTAGGCAAGCATAGCCAGGATTTGATTAAGCAGGCGGATTTAGTAGTTATCTCTCCCGGTGTGCCGTTAAATTCAGTATGCGTTAATTGGGCTAAGGAATTTAATAAATTATTGATCAGTGAAATTGAAGTGGCCAGTATTTTGTGTCCGGCACAGATTATCGCTGTAACCGGCTCGAACGGAAAGACTACCGTTACCACTTTAATCGGTAAGCTTTTAGCCGCGGCTAAGAAGAAGGTTTTTGTCTGCGGTAATATCGGTGATCCATTTTGTGGTGAAGTAGAGAAGATGCGCAAGGGTGATTTTGTAATTTTAGAGGTAAGTTCGTTCCAGCTTGAGACGATTAAGGATTTTAAGCCTAAGATTGCGGTTATTTTAAATCTGACTCCGAATCATTTGGATCGCTACAATAATTTACAGGAATATTTAGATGCGAAAAAGCGTATTTTTATGAATCAGGACCAAGGGGATTATCTGGTTTTAAACGCGGGGGATCCTCTTTTAAATGCCCTGGCGGCTGAGGTTAAGCCAAAAGTTATTTTCTTTGCTAAAGAAGAGGGGTTAAACCCTAATCAAAGCGCAGTGATTGCGGTGGGCAGGATCTTAGGGATAAAATCAGGCCTGATACAAAAAGTTTTTCAGGAGTTTAAGGGGATTGCGCATCGCTTAGAGGAAGTAGCGGAAATAAACGGGGTAAAGTTTATCAATGACTCCAAGGCGACTACCGCGGATTCGGCTATTTGGGCGTTGGACAATATTTTCTCACCCATAATTCTTATTGCCGGAGGCAGGCATAAAGGAATTAATTACCGGGTAATTCTTGATGCGGCGAAAGATAAAGTTTTACATGCGTTTTTAATCGGAGAGGCCAAAGATATAATTGCTGCGGATCTTAATGCCGGAGGCTTTCCGCTAGAAAAGGCAGGTACCTTAAAGGAGGCGGTAACTAGGGCTTATGCTCGGGCTAAGCCGGGATACTCCGTGTTATTATCTCCGATGTGTTCCAGCTATGATATGTTCACGGATTATGAAGAACGGGGCAGGGTTTTTAAAAATATTGTTTTGGATTTAGCTCGGGAAATCAAATCTCATGGTTAGAAAAACACGCATCAATCTGCTGACAATATCGGTAGTGCTGGTTTGTATCGGTGTTGTAATGATTTATAGTTCTTCGAGTATCTATGCCTGGGAAAATTACCACGATAGTTTTTATTTTTTAAAGCGGCATCTGGTTTTTTTAACTGTCGGGGTGTTGCTTGCTTTTTTGGCGATGGTTATTGATTACCGTCTTTTTAGAAAATATGCCCACTGGTTGATTTGGATCGCTCTTTTTTTGTTAGTCTTAGTGCTTATTCCCGGAGTGGGCAGGGAAGTCTCCGGAGCCCGGCGCTGGTTTAGGTTTAAATTTATTAGTTTTCAGCCTTCGGAGTTTGCTAATCTGGCACTCATTGCTTATATCGCTGATTTTATTTCCCGTAAAGAAGATAAGATCAGAATGCTCGTGCCGGGTTTTATACCGGCGATGTGCATGTTGGGGGCAGTGGCTTTGCTCATACTTTTGCAGCCGGATTTAGGTACAGTTATTGCTTTAGGCAGTGTAGTTTTAATAATGCTTTTTGTCGGCGGGGTTAGAGGCAGGTATATTTTGAGCTTGATACTTTGTAGCCTGCCGGCTCTTTATTTTTTAGTTTTCAGTGTTCCTTATCGCCGGGCTAGAATTTTAGCTTTTTTAAATCCCTGGCTTGATCCTAAAGGTACGGGTTTTCAGATTATTCAATCTCAGATTGCCATTGGTTCAGGAGGGATATTCGGAAGAGGGTTGGGGCATTCTCAGCAGAAACTTTTTTACCTTCCGGCAGCGCATACCGATTTTATTTTTTCGATTATCGGAGAAGAGCTGGGTTTATTGGGCACTTTGGGTGTAATTGCGTTGTTTATGATTTTTATTCAGCAAGGCCTTAAAATCATTAAGAACGCTCAGGACCGGTTTGGATATTTTTTTGCTTTAGGGTTAATCCTAATGATTTCTCTTAAAGCAATTATTAATATCGGGGTTTCTTGCGGAGTTTTTCCGACTAAGGGGTTACCGCTGCCGTTTATCAGCTATGGCGGTTCTTCGTTAATATTTGACATGGTTAGTTTAGGAATATTAATTAATATTGCTCGCTGCGGAGAATATCCTTAAAGATGAATGTTTTAATTGTTACCGGTTTAAGCGGTGGGCATATTTTTCCGGCTTTAGCCCTGGCGGATTTTTTAAAAAAATCCAGCCAAAATGTGCTCTTAGTCCTTCCGGCAGACGGAGAAAAGACCAGGATTCCGATTGATTTTATAGAAACTGAATATATTCATGCGGCTAAATTAAGCTTTAAGTTAAATAAAAAAAGTATACTGGGTGTTTATTTTTTCTTATGGGGTGCCTGGCAGGCTTTGCGGATGATTATAAAATTCAAGCCTTCGGCGGTAGTGGGATTTGGCAGTTTAAACAGCATTAGCCTGATTTTCTGGGCCTGGTTATTTAGGGTTAAAACTATAATTCATGAGCAGAATGTCGTTTGCGGCAGGGCGAATAGATTATTATCCAAGCTCGCCGATAGGGTGGCGGTATCTTTTAGCCAAACCCGTAATGACCTGGATGTATCCGCGGAAAAAATTGTCTTTTCGGGGAATCCTTTGCGCCGGGATTTAGTTTGCCTAAAGAGAAAAGAGGCATTGGATTTTTTTAAGTTTAACGAAGGAAAATTTACCGTTTTAATTACCGGTGGCAGCCAGGGAGCTCATCGGTTAAATACTGTTTGTTTTGAGGCGTTGTCTATTTATCAAAAAAAGCCTGATTTGCAGGTAATTCATATCTGCGGAACGCAGGATTTTACCTGGCTGTCGGATAGGTATGCTGGCACGGCTTTGACTTATAAACTTTTCGATTTTCTTAAGGCTATGCAATATGCTTACAGCGCAGCGGATTTGATTATCTGCCGGGCGGGAGCGACTACAATCGCGGAGTTGCAAAAATTTAAAGTTCCGGCGATACTGGTGCCTTATCCTTTTGCCTATGCGCATCAGTTGGCAAATGCGCGGGTTTTAAAGCAAATTGGTGCAGCCGAAATATTTTTAGATGCAGATTTAAGCGCAGACAGATTAAAGGATAGGCTGCAGGAATATTTTTGTAATCATGAAAAACTTAAAGCCATGCAAATGGCATATAAAAAATTACCGGTATTAAACGCCACGGAAATATTGGCGGATGAGGTTTTAAATTTAAATTGATGCTTAAATTAAGATTAATAATTTTATTTATTTTTATACCCGTAATTGTTTTTGCGCAGGAAAAGTCCTGGCGTGTGTCTAAAAGTACGCATTTTTTGGTTTTTTACAATGGCGCTTCCGAGGAGTTGGTTAACCAGTTAACTGAAAAAGCTGAAGGGTATTATAATGAAATTGCTGATTTGCTCGGGTTAAATCGTTTTGACTATTGGACCTGGGATAATCGTGCTAAAATTTATCTCTTTGACACTCCGGAGGAGTACAAAAAAGCAAATAGTAATTTAGACTGGTCTGTGGGATTAGTAACGGTAGGCAACAAGTCTATCCAGAGCTATTTGACTGCTCCCGGGTTGCTGGACAATGTTTTAGCACATGAATTGGCGCATATTATTTTCAGAGAGATGGTCGGTTTTAATAATCCGGCTGTCCCGCTTTGGCTGGAGGAGGGGGTGGCGACTTTTCATGAAAGGCGGTCGAATAATCAGTCAGTGAAAAGATATTTGGCAAAAAAGTTGCGCAGTGATGCTTTGATGAATTTAAACCAATTGTATAGTTTTGATCTGGTACACACAAAAGATAAACAGTCGGTAGAATTATTTTATTTTGAATCCTGCAGTTTGTTAAATTATCTAATTAGCGTGTTTGGTAAGGATGAGTTCATATCTTTCTGCCAGCATTTACGGGATTACCGGGATTTAACCAGAGCGCTTAGAGCCACTTATTCTTTTGATAGCCAGCTTGAGTTTGAAAATTCCTGGAAAGCGTATATTTTAAAATGAAAAAATATTATCATTTTATAGGTATTGGCGGAATCGGAATGAGCGGGATTGCGCACCTATTGCTTAAAAGTGGTTTTAAGGTTAGCGGTTCGGATTTAAAGGAGAGCCGGATCACCGATGAGCTTAAGTGCTTGGGAGCTAAAATATTTATTGGCCATAATGCCGGTAATATAACTAACCAGGATGCAGTGGTTTATTCTTCTGCGATTAAAAATGATAACCCGGAAGCTTGCCAGGCTAAAATTTTAGGCATACCTTTAATCAAAAGAGCGCAAGCCTTAGCCGAACTGATGCAGCAAAAAACAGCGATAACCATTGCCGGCAGCCACGGTAAGACCACGACCACTTCTTTGATTTCCTACATGTTGCTGGAAGCCGGGCTAAGCCCAACGGTAGCCATCGGAGGCATTCTAAATAACATTAAGAGCAATGCCTGTTTAGGGAACGGCCAGTTTTTTGTCGCGGAAGCCGATGAATCTGACGGGTCGTTCTTAAGCTATACACCGAAGTATTCGATTATTACGAATATTGACCGGGAGCACCTGGATTATTATCATAATTTTAATAATGAATTAGAAGCTTTTCGGCTTTTTATTCAGCGTACTTTGCCCGGGGGTTGCGTTTTCGCTTGTTCCGATGATTTACATCTCTTAAATATAATGCGCACATATGAAGGCAAGCGTGTATTTTTTGGTTTAGACAGCCTGGCAGATATTTATCCTAAAAACATCGTTTTTAGCGGGTTGCTTTGCGATTTCGATTGCTATTTTAAAGATAAATTTATTTCGCATTTTCATTTGGCTTTAGGAGGCAGGCATAATATTTCAAATGCCCTGGCGGTAATTGGTTTAGGGTTAGAGTTAGGTATTGATTTAAAGCATATCTGTAGCAGCTTAAAGGGATATAAAGGCGCAGGCCGCAGATTAGAAATTAAATACCAGAGCGATAAATACCTGGTTATCGATGACTATGCGCATCATCCTTCAGAGATAAAAGCTACTTTGTCCGCAGTAGCTAATTTAAAAGTTAAACGAAAAATTGCAGTGTTTCAGCCGCACCGTTATACGCGCACGCAGTTACTTTTAAATGAATTTGCTGAATCTTTCGCCCAGGCGGATTATCTGATTGTTACCGATATTTATGCGGCCAGCGAACAGCCGATTGAGGGGGTAAATGCCCGGGGTTTGTTAAATAAAATAAAAGAATGCGACCCGAAAAAAGAGATTTTATATTTAGCTAAAGAAGATATTCTTTCCCATATTTTGGGGATGATTAGAGATGGCGATTTAGTGATAACTTTAGGAGCTGGTGATATTGTGAGGTTAAGCGATGCTTTGGCCCAAGAGCTTAAGTAAAAAAATAAAAACGAAAGTTAATCTCTCTGGTTATACGAGTTTTAAAATCGGAGGGCCGGCGGAATATTTTTTTGAGCCGAAAAATCTTAAAAGCTTGCAGCAAATCCTGGTTTTTGCCAGACAGTCTGGGCAGCGTGTTTTTATCTTAGGAGCCGGCAGCAATATCCTGGTTAGCGATGCAGGCTTAAATGGTTTAGTCGTTAGGTTAAGCAGCAAAAATTTTAAGCAATGCAGTTGTCAGGGGAATTACCTGGCGGCCGGGAGCGGTTTAAAATTAAATGCTTTGATTGCATTTTCAAAAAAGCATAATTTAAGCGGTTTGGAATTTTTAGTTGGTATTCCCGGTTCATTGGGCGGTTCATTACTGGGTAATGCCGGAGCATGGGGTAAGTCCATAGGAGAGATGGTAACTCAAGTTGGGGTTGTAGATTATAACGGGAAACTAAAAATTTTACAAAGTAAACAACTAAAATTCGCTTACCGAAAATCTAATTTAAATAAATATATTATTATTTGGGCCAAACTTAAACTACAGGCTGCGCAAAAGAAGGTGATCTTGGCTAAGATGCGCGAATATCTTTTGCGCCGTAAACAATCTCAAGGCAGTAATCTGCCTAACGCCGGATGTATATTTAAGAATCCATCTGGAGGCTCTGCCGGCAGATTGATCGATAGCTGTAAATTAAAAGGCAAAGCTAAGGGGCAGGCGGTTATCTCTAAGCGGCATGCAAACTTTATCTTAAATGCCGGGAATGCCAAGAGCAGGGATGTTTTAGCGCTTATGGATTTAATGCAAAAGAAAGTAAGGGAAAGATTTAAGGTTAATTTAGAGCCTGAGGTGAAAATATGGAAATAAAGGATTTTGGCAGGGTGGGTGTTTTGATGGGCGGCCCTTCTTCGGAGAGGGAGATTTCTTTTAAAAGCGGCAAGGCTGTTTTTTCAGCGCTTAAGCAAGCCGGGGTAAAGACGGTAGCAATTGATATAACTACCGATAACCCGCAGGAGAATATCAGCTTGCTAAAAAAATATAATTTAGATTGTGCATTTATTGCTTTGCATGGCCGTTTTGGTGAAGACGGTACAATTCAAAGTATTTTAGAACAGATGCACCTGCCTTTTACCGCTTCAGGAGTTAAGGCCAGCAAATTAGCAATGGATAAGATTGGTTCCCTGGAAATATTTTCTCAAGGAGGATTATACGTACCAAAATCCCAGTTTCTGGAAAAATCAGTTTATCAAAAAGAAAAAGTTTTTACCAGCCAGCTGGGATTTCCTCTGGTAGTTAAACCGGCTAATCATGGTTCAAGTATCGGGCTTTCGCTTCTGGAGGATGAGCGGCAACTACCGGCAGCCATTGAATTGGCTTTTAAATTTGACGAGCATATAATTATGCAGGAATATATAGCCGGCAGGGAGCTTACCGTGGGCATCCTGGAGGATACGGCTTTACCGGTGATTGAAATCATTCCGCATAATAAATTTTTTGATTTTGCGGCTAAATATCAGGATAGCTTAACCCAATATATTGTTCCTGCTATCTTGGATCAGCAGGTGGCTTTAAAGATCCAACAGTTGGCTTTAAAGGCGCATAAACTCTTGGGTTGTTATGGTTGTTCACGGGTAGATTTTATTTTAACTAAAGAAGCAGGCCGTGCGTACATTTTAGAGGTAAATACCATACCCGGAATGACCGCAACCAGCCTTTTGCCTAAAGCGGCTAAAATTACGGGTATTGATTTTAGCCGGCTTTGTTTAAGATTATTGGAATTAGCATATGCGAAAACAAAAGTTTAATTTACCTGTAAAAATTATTAGCCTCATAGTGATAATTTCACTTGCCTTCTCTTTTATTATAGGATATATTTGGAAAGTATTAACTACCGCGGATTTTTTTGCCGTTAAGCAGGTCGTCGTCAGGAACTCGGATAATCAATTTGAATATCTGAAGGGTAGGAATATATTCAGTTTAAATTTAAGGAATGAGGCCGGGGTGGTTTTTTTAAGATGCCCGGATTGCCGCAAGGTCAGGTTTACCAGGATTTTGCCCAATTGTATAGTGGCGGATTTTTTAAAACGCCAGCCGGTTGCTTTGGTTAAGTTTTATAAGAATTTTGCTATCGATGAGCAGGGGGTACTTTTTTTACCGGACGTTGCGACTGAGGAACTGGGGTTACCTTTTATCTATGGCTTAGAAACTAAAATATTCGCTCCTAAGCCGGGAAAAAGCTATAAGCGTTCGGAGCTTGGTTTGGCTCTAAGTATTATCAATGAGTTTAAGATGAATAAAGCTTTTGCCGGGTTTAGTTTAAAAAGGATTGATCTGGCTAGCCCGGGGAGCGCTGGTTTTTTTATGCTTTTACCCAGGCAAATTGTTAACTACACTTTACCTGCTCCTCAGGGTGAGTGGTTGGGTTTTGAAGTGCGTATCGGAGTGAATAATATCAGGCAAAAGATGATGATTTTAGGAGGGTTGGTGATGCAGGAACGTAAGGAGTGGACCAAAATTAAATATATCGATCTTAGGTTTAAGGAGCCGTTAATTAAATTAAATAATGTTAAATAACAGTTATATTTGTGCTGTAGATATAGGTTCAAATAAGATTTCTGTGGCATTGGCTTTGGTCAGAAAAAATAAAATAAGCAATATTTTCTTTGATTACTTACCGTCTCGCGGGGTTAAAGAGGGGGTGATTGTCGATGCTACTGAGCTAGTCACTTGCCTGACTAAAATTCTCAAGAATCTAAAAGCTAAATCCGGATTAAAGATAAAATTTATCCATACTAATTTTTCCGGCAAGGACATCTCTACTAAGCATAGCCATGCGATTATTCCGTTGGCGGAGCGCGGCAATAAGGTGATTACTTCCACGGATATCTCGATGGCGAACGAGCAGGCGCGTATTCTTGGTTCTTGTTTAGATGATGAAATAATCCATGTAATTCCCTCGAGCTATTCCATTGATTCTAAAAGTAATGTGATTAATCCGATTGGTTTATATAGCCATAGATTAGAAGTAGATTTATATTTAGTCTGCGCCAGGCTGGCTTCTTTGCAGAGTTTAAGCCGGGTGGTTAGCCAGGCCGGATATGAGATTAGGAGCCTTTCTTTTTCGGGGCTGGCGACAAGTAAAGTGGTATTTGGTATTGAAGAGAAGCGGGGCTTAAGTGTATTTTGTGATGTGGGAAGCGATGTAACGGAACTGTTGATTTTTAAAGACGGGCTTCTGCAGAGTATTCAAATTTTACCTTTAGGCGGCAATAGCATGACGCGGCAACTTAGTGATGGTTTAAAAATTAATTTTGAGTTAGCCGAAGATATTAAACGTTCTTATGGGATTATTGGCGATGTCAACAATATTCCGGAAGACAAAGAAATTTTGGTTAAGAAAGATGAGTTTTACAAACCTATAAAACAGCGCGAGGTAGCGGCCATGGCGACAAATTCCAGCCGCTTGATTTGTACGCAGATTAAAGATGCGGTTGAGCCAAAGGTGGCGCTTCATGAAATCGATCACTTTATTATGATTGGCAAGACTTTGTTGACCGACGGATTTATTGAGATGATGGAGAGTGTCATCGGTATGCCGGTGTCCATCGGACGGATTAATAATCCGGAGATTGCCTCTTTAGCCAAAGAGAATAACGATTTATCCGGGCAGAAATACTTAACTTATCTTACCTGCTTGGGAATGATTTGCGAGGACCTGGAGAATAAAGTCGTGGGGAATTTAGCTTTAGTTAAGCCTGCCAAGAATCTGTTCATCAAAACAATTAATCGTTTTAAAGAAGTTTACCAGGAATATTTCTAGACTTACCTTTTAAGGGCATATCCTATTGCTTGCTTGATTTTATTGTGTATAATGTATTAATCTAAACAATGATTAAAAAGAATGTTGCAGAAGTCCGTCAGCGTATTTTAAAGATTTGCTCTAAGGCTAAAATTGATCCCGGCAAAATTACCATACTCTGTGTAACCAAAGGCAGGAGCCTTGAGCAGATACTGGAAGTAGTTCGATCGGGAATTAATCATCTAGGCGAAAACAGGGTGCAGGAAGCCGGGCAAAAGTATAAATTAGTTCCTCAGGCAGATTGGCAGATGGTTGGGCACTTGCAGGGCAATAAAGTAAAAGATGCTTTAAAAATATTTGGTTTAATTCATTCTGTTGATAGCGTCGGTTTAGCGTGTCAAATTAATCAGCAAGCTTTTAAAATTAATAAAATTCAGGATATTCTCCTGGAAGTTAAAACTTCACCGGAAACAACTAAAACCGGGTTTAGCGAAGAGGCATTAGCGGATGCCTGCGCTGAAATTATAAAGTTAAAACAAATAAACATTAAAGGGTTAATGACTATCGCTCCGGCGTTAGATTCGGCTGATGCCGCCCGGCCGTATTTTTCAAGGCTCCGGCAGCTGCGTGATAAATTAAATCCCGCCTGGCTGCTTTCCATGGGGATGTCTGATGATTTTGAGGCAGCGATTGAAGAGGGCGCGGATATATTGAGGTTGGGTAGAATAATATTTGAAGGTTAATGATGATTAAAGTTGGCATTATCGGTTACGGGAATATGGGGCAGGCAATTGGAGAACGTATTAAGCATAAGTATGCGGTTACCGCTTTTGACAAAATTAAAAGCATTACTTCAAAAAATATAACTGTTGTTAAAAATTCCATTGATTTAGTTAAACAATCCGAGGTTATTATTTTAGCGGTTAAGCCGCAGGATTTTGAAAGCGTATTGGATGCTATCCAAGATTCCGTAACAGCGGATAAATTGATTATTTCCATAGCCGCCGGTATAACTACGGCCTATCTTGAGAAATACTTAGGAAAAAACAGGATAGTGCGCGTTATGCCGAATCTTCCAGCTAAGATTGGCGAGGGAATGATTTGTATTTGTAAAGGTAAACATGCGTATAAAAAAGATATAGATTTTACTAAAAAAATTTTTAGCTATATGGGTAAAACTAAGGTTATAAATAACGAGGAGATGATGGATGATGTAACTGCTGTTTCAGGCAGCGGGCCGGGTTTTTTCTATGATTATATGGAAAAACAAAAAATAGATTACCAGCACATCGATTCTAAAATTAAGAAAGATTTCGACCTTGCTTTGGCCAATTCGCTTATTGATTTAAAAAATAAATGGACCATGGATTCGGCTTTAGAGTTAGCGAGCATTACAACTGCCGGTAGCATTGCTTTGATTAAAGCGGTTGGGTCGACACCGTGGGAATTAAAAAAACAGGTTACTTCCAAAGGCGGTACAACGGAAGCCGGGCTTAAGGTTTTACGAGGGAAGAAAGAAAATTTATCTAAAGCAGTAAAGGCGGCGGTTAAACGCGCTAAAGAACTATCCAAGGAGTAAGGCATGGAGCGTATCGGAATTATTGGCGGGAGCGGGTTATATAAAATCGAAGGCTTGGAAATTATTAAACAACTAAAGGTTAAAACTCCTTTTGGCGCGCCTTCGGATAAATTCACTATCGGAAAATTAGAAGGCAAAGAGGTGGTTTTTTTGCCGCGCCATGGGGTAGGCCACCGTATATCACCGAGTGAAATAAATTATCGCGCTAATATTTTTGCAATGAAAAAATTAAAAGTTGACCGGATTATTTCGGTAACTGCTGTTGGTAGCTTAAAAGAAGAATTAAAGCCGCTGGATTTTGTGGTTGTGGATCAATTCGTGGATCGGACTAATTCCGGCCGCCGGATGACCTTTTTTGATAAAGGTATTGTCAGTCATATAGTTTTTAGCCATCCGATCTGTCCGCAGCTAAGCACGGATATTTATGCGGCGGGTAAGTCTTTGAATTTAAGTATGCATAAAATCGGTACTTACCTTAATATGGAAGGCCCGCAATTTTCTACGCTTGCGGAAAGTAAACTTTACCGTAGCTGGGGAATGGACGTGATTGGTATGACTAATCTGGCCGAGGCTAAACTTTGCCGGGAGGCGGAGATTTGTTATGCTACACTTGCCTGTGTTACTGATTATGACTGTTGGCATCCGGATCACGCCAGCGTTACTCTGGAGATGGTGATTAGCAACCTGCAAAAGAATGTTGATAATGCCAAGAAAATTATTTCTCAGGTAATCAAGGGGCTGGGCGCGCAGCATAGTTGCCACTGCGGGGAGGCGTTGAAATTTGCGATTACTACAGATAAAAAACTGATCCCGTCGAAAACAAAAAAAGATTTGGATATTATTATCGGCAAATACATAAGTTAAAACAATGATGGCAGAGAATTCCGAATACAAACACACACTGAATTTACCAAAAACTGATTTTCCGATGAAGGCGGATCTGCCTAAGCGGGAACCGCTGATGCTGGAGAATTGGTACAAAAAGGACCTTCACGGGTTAATCCGTAAAAAACCGGCAGCCAAAGGTAAATATGTTTTGCATGACGGGCCGCCTTATGCCAATGGAGATATACATCTCGGCCACGCTTTAAATAAAATTTTAAAAGACATTGTTATAAAATATAAAACTATGCAGGGGCATGACTGTCCCTATGTTCCCGGATGGGACTGTCACGGTTTGCCGATTGAGCACCAATTGTTCAAAGAGCTGAAAATAGCCAAACACCAGATTTCGCAGCTGGAGTTTAGGAAAAAGGCTCATGATTACGCGATGAAACATGTCGCTAATCAAAGGGAGCAGTTTAAGCGCCTGGGAGTTTTCGGCGATTGGGATCATCCTTATTTAACCTTAAGTTACGAATATGAAGAGGCGATTATCAGGTCCTTTAACGATTTATACGGCAAAGGATTTATTCATCGGGGGCTTAAGCCGGTAAATTGGTGCTTTAAATGTGAAACCGCCTTGGCTGAAGCAGAGGTGGAGTATGAAAATCACACTTCTCCGTCGGTATTCGTAAAATTCAAGGCCAAAGAAGATAAAAGCCTGTTGAAGGACAGCTATTTCGTGATTTGGACCACGACACCCTGGACTTTAATTGCCAATGTCGCCGTGGCGGTGCATCCGGAATTCAGTTATGCTTATATTAAATCGAGCAAGGGCAATTTAATTATTGCCGATGTACGCCTTGCGGTATTAGGGCAGATGGGCATCGATAATTATGAACTGATCAGGAGCTTTAAAGGAAAAGATTTAGAAGGTATTATTTATGATCATCCGTTCGGATTGCGGCCGGGAAAAGTAGTTTTGGCAGATTACGTTTCTTCCGAAGAGGGCACAGGTTTAGTGCATACTGCTCCCGGGCATGGCGCAGAGGATTATCAGACCGGATTAAAATATGGTTTGGAGATTGTGATGCCGGTTGATTCACGGGGTAAATTTGATTCTACCGCCGGAGAATTCGCCGGGCAAAATGTTTATGATGCCAATAAAACAATTGTTGAAAAATTGGCATCTATTGGGGCGCTGCTTTTAGAACAGAAGATATCCCACTCTTATCCGCATTGCTGGCGCTGCAAGCATCCCATAATTTTTAGGGCAACGAAACAGTGGTTTCTGAATATTGATCATCATGATTTGCGTAAGAGCGTGCTTTCGGCGATAAAAGAAAATGTGCATTGGATACCTGAAGCCGGCAGGGAGAGGATTTCGGCGATGGTGGAATTACGCCCGGATTGGTGCCTTTCCCGCCAGAGATATTGGGGTGTGCCGGTTCCGGCTTTGGTTTGTCAGGAGTGCAAGGGGGAGTTTTTTAATACCGGGGTAATTGAGAGATTCGCGCAGTTTTCCGCGACGGAAGGCGTGGATTGCTGGTTTAGCCGCAGCCTAAATGATTTTATTCCGGAAGGTTTAATTTGCCCGGAATGCAAAAAAGGAAAATCATTTTCTAAAGGGGCGGATATTCTGGATGTTTGGTTCGATTCCGGAGTAAGCAGCCAGGCGGTATTGAAAAAAAGAAAAGAGTTAGGAGGGGTCCCGGCGCAATTATACCTGGAGGGTTCTGATCAGCACCGGGGATGGTTTCAGTCATCGATTATTCCGGCAATGGCCATTGACGGCAAGCCGCCATTTGAGAACGTGCTTACCCATGGTTTTGTGGTGGACGGTGAAGGCAGGAAAATGTCTAAGTCTCAGGGTAATGTCATCTCTCCGGCTGAGATCATTAAAGATTACGGGGTGGATATCTTAAGGATGTGGGTAGCTTCAAGCGATTACAATGAGGATATCCGTATCTCTAAAGAAATTCTCACCCGGCTTTCCGAGGCGTACCGTAAGATCCGTAACACCGCAAAATTTATTTTAAGCAATCTTTATGATTTTAACCCGGATACCGATAAAGTTCCTTATGAGAAATTGCGCAAGATTGATCAGTGGATTCTTTATGAAATGGAGTATGTTCGGGGGTATGTGGAAGCTGCTTACGGCACAGAACAAAAACCTTTATTTGAATTTCACCGCGCATATAAAGGGATTTATGATTTTTGCAATTTAGAGCTTTCTATGTATTACCTGGATATGGTCAAGGGCCGGCTTTACACCTGTCGTTCTGATTCTGTGGAAAGGCGCTCTGCGCAAACTGCGATTTATGAATTATTAAATTGCCTGATTAGATTACTGGCACCCATTTTAGCTTTTACGGCGGAAGAGATCTGGCAAAATATGCCTAAGGAAAAGAAAAATGCCGACTTTGTAAGCGTGCATCTGTTGGATTTTCCAAAAGCTAACCCTATTTTTAGGCAGGATGACCTTGAATCTAAAAAGTTAAAGACAGTGGATCAGGAATTAAGTGAATTAGTAGCATTAGTTCCGCAGGCTGCCAAAGCACTGGAAGAATTACGTTCCCAAGGGCAGATCGGCAGTTCTTTTGATGCGCAAATAAATATATTGACAAAAACACAGGATCGTTATACATTCTTACAAAGCTTCAATATCCAGCTGTGTGAGATTTTTAAAGTTTCACAGGTTAAGGTGACTCTGGATAAGGATAATTCTGAGGATTTGTCGGTTAAGGCAGAGAAAGCGCAAGGTACGAAGTGCCTGCGTTGCTGGAATTATTCGTTAACGGTTGGGAAAAGTCAAAAACATCCTTTGATTTGTGATAATTGCCTCAAGGCAATCAGTTAGAAAACAATGGTTTGCCTTCCGATAGGCAAAGCCATAGGGGGAAGCTAAAGTGAAGAAAAAATTTACTAAAAGTGATTTAAAGGATTTTAAGAAGATTGTACTGAAGAAGAAAGAAGAGATGCTCAATGACCTTAGGCATATTTCCGATGATACTTTAAGGAAATCACAAAAAGAGGCCTCCGGGGATATCTCAGGTTATACTTATCATATGGCGGATGTCGCTACCGATAATTATGACCGCGAGTTTTCTTTAGGGTTAGCTTCCGGCGAAAGAAAATCACTTTATGAGCTGGATGATGCGCTGAAGAGGATCGAGGATGGGACTTTTGGTATTTGCGATGACTGCAAGTCTTCGATTACTAAGATTAGATTAAAAGCAGTCCCTTCAGCCCGGTTGTGTATCAAATGCCAGCAGAAAAGAGAAAAGAAATAAAAGCTTTAATCCATTAGATGGTTTTTATCATCGTCACAATTGTTATTTTACTGGATCAGATTACTAAGTTTCTCGCCTTAAGATTTCTGCAGCTAAATACCCCGGTTCCGTTAATCAAGAATTTTTTAAATTTAACCCTGGTGCATAATCGCGGAGCAGCTTTTGGTTTTTTTCAGCATCAGCTGCTTTTGTTTGTATTGATTTCGTTTTTTGCGATCGGGCTTATTCTTTTCAATTTAAAAAATAAAGCAAATTCCGTAATCTTAAAATTGTCATTATGCCTGATTTTAGGAGGGGCAATTGGCAACCTGATTGACCGTTTGCGTTTTGGTTTTGTGGTGGATTTTCTGGATTTTCGTATTTGGCCGGTTTTTAATATTGCGGATTCGGTGATCACCATAGCGGCGCTGGTATTAAGCTGGGAGTTATTATTTAAAAAAAATGCTGCCTGAAATTTGTCATATCGGGAGTTTTACAATCTATGCCTATGGTTTGATGCTGGTTTTGGCTTTTTTTGTTTGCGCCTATTTAAGTTCCCGGCAAGCTAAGCATGAAAATTTAGATGCGGAGCAAATTTTTAATCTTCTTTTTTCAGTTTTTATTTTTGGAATAATCGGCTCCCGGGTATTTTATGTGCTGAACAATGCTTCTTTTTATTGGCAGCACCCCTTAGAGATTATTATGCTGCAGCACGGAGGCATGGCCTGGTTCGGCGGTTTGATTTTTGGAACGGCAATTGCGGTTTTGTTTATTAAAAAACATAAAATGGACCTGCTTAAGATTTTGGATTTGCTGGCTCCATTTGTCGCTCTTGGCCAGGCAATTGGCAGAATCGGATGCCTTTTAAACGGATGCTGTTTCGGCCGGGAATCTGAATTTGGAATATACTTTAAGGTTTTTGATAAGATTTTAATTCCTACCCAGTTATATTCTTCGCTGCTTCTGATTTTAATTTTTGTTATCTTAAGGTTCAGGCAAAATGCCAAGCACTTGCCGGGTGAGATCTTCTGCGGGTACCTGTTTCTTTATTCTCTTAAGCGTTTTTTTATTGAATTCTTGCGCAACGATAGCCCCAGGGAGTTTTTCGGGTTAACGCTTTTTCAAATTTTGTGCCTGGCGGTGTTTTTGGTCTCTTTGGGTATATCGATTAAGTTATTCCTGATCAAGAAAAAATAATTCTTTGTTAAATAACTTATTGTCAATTTAAGGATAGGGCGGTAGGGAATAATTATGGAAGGACTATCAATACAAGTTGAAGCTCAAGAGGGGAGAATGCGCTTGGACTTGTTTTTGGCGGATTATGCCCTGCGCAATAATTTAGGTTTATCGCGGACAAATATTCAGAAGCTTATCCGTGAAGGTAAGGTTTTTTTAAATTCTCAGGTTATTAATAAGCCGCATCATAAGTTAAACGCGTTGGATACCCTGCAGGTTTTTCTCCCGGAGGAAGAAAAAACAGAATTTTTACCGGAACAGATAGATTTAGATATCGTTTATGAGGATAAGGACGTACTTTTGATTAATAAGCAGCCGGGCTTAGTGGTGCATCCGGCTCCGGGAAACCGCCAACATACCTTAGTTAATGCTTTGCTGGGCCGCTCTACGGAGCTTTCCGATATAAATAAAAACCGGCCGGGAATTGTGCATCGGTTAGATAAAGAAACCAGCGGGCTTTTAGTCATCGCTAAAAATAATGCCAGCCACTTAAAATTAGTTAAGCAGTTTGCTGCGCATACCATCCAGCGTAAATATATTGCTATAGTCAGCGGCCGGATGGAGTTTGATGAGGATGTCATTGAGGCGCCCATCGGCCGGCACCCTCTAAAGCGGAAAAATATGGCAGTTTCATTTGCGCCAAACACTAAATACGCCAAAACTGTTTATAAAACATTAAAGCGTTCCAAAGATTTTAGTGTTTTGGAATTAAGGCCTTTTACCGGCAGGACGCATCAGCTTCGGGTACATTTAGCTTACTTAGGGTATCCGATACTTGGTGATCCTAAGTATGGGAAAAAAGATAATTTTTCCCGCTTGGCTTTGCATGCCCAAGAGATCGGTTTTATCCATCCCTCCACAGGTAAACTCATGCATTTTACCAGCAAGATTCCCCTGGAATTTCAGGAGTTTATTAAGAAAAATTTTTAAAAGTGCCTTGCCCCTGTTCGCTGACGCTCACAGGGACTGTGCTATATAAAAACTATAAAGTGCTTGATTTTTACCTAACTAATGTTATATTAAGGCTTAATAAACTTAATGCATCTATAAAAGGAGGCAAAATGCATCGCAAAGGCTCAGTTATCTTACCCGTCTTAATTGCGTTATTTATTATTTCATTATTAGCTGCGGCGGGAGTATTTTATTTATATCAAAAAGAGCACGCGCAAAATATTAAGCTTCAGGCGCAGGTTGTGGAATTGGAAAATCTTCAGCGTAATACCGCAAGCAAGCTCGATGAATCTAAGAGGCTGGCTACGGATCTTGCGTTAAAATTGCAGGAAGCCAAAGGTAAACTGGATTCTTTAACTGGCGAGCTAGCTGCGGAAAAATCAGCACATGCCGAAACTTCAAATAAATTAGAGCAGTTTAGGTCGGATCTTTCCAAGCAGAAATCTTTGCGGGCGGATCTTGAAAATCAGCTCAATCAGGTTCAAGACGACGGCAAGAAAATTAAGGAACAAATAAAAATTATGCAACAGCAGAAGGTTGCTTTGGAGGAAAAAATTAAGAATTTAGAGACCGGCACCGGCGGGGTAGAGCTGGGTAAGGTTGTAGTTAATTCCGAGCCGGTAGCTAACGGTGCTGTTTTAACTCAGTCTAAAATAGCGGATAAAAAAAATAATGCTCTGGAGGCTAAAGTTTCGAAGGCTGCTCCCAGCCAGGCGCCTAGTTCAGCTAAGGGGTTAGAAGGCAAAGTAATGATTGTAAATAAAGAATTTAATTTTGTGGTGATTAATTTGGGCAGCAAAGATAAAATAAATGTCGGCGATGAGTTTTTAGTATCCCGCGCGGGTAAGCCGCTCGGAGACTTGAAAGTAGAAAAGGTCCATGAAGCTATGTCGGCGGCGGGTTTTTCTGCCGAGCTAAAGGATTTAATTAAAGAAAACGATAAGGTAACGCAAAAAATAAAGTGAGCTGTATTAGAAAATCTACCCAATGTTTGAAAACGAAGTTTTCCTGTCTAAGCAAACCTTTTTTAATTAAACGTAAATTTATACCGTCAGGCCGCATTAAGCTCGCTGGTGATAAGTCTATTGCGCATCGCGCGTTGATTTTAAGCGTTTTAAGCAGCGGTAAAACCCTGCTTAAAAATTTCCCCATACACGATGATTCTTTGGCTACTTTAAATGCTCTAAGCGCTTTGGGTGCAAAAATCCTGCGCAAGCAGGGAATAGTTTCTGTTTACGGCTGCGGTCGGCAAGGATTAAAAATCTCTAAACGCCCGATTTTTGTGAATAATTCCGGAACTACCTTACGTTTGCTTTTAGGCGTTTTAGCGGGAATGAATTTTAAGACTAAAGTTTTAGCGGGTAGATATCTTTCTCTGCGCCCAATGTCCAGGGTCAATCTGCCTTTACGTTTGATGGGGGCGCGCATTACTGCTCGAATTAAAAATAATGAAGAGTATGCGCCGATAATTATAAGCGGAGGGAATCTTAAAGGTATTGTTTATCATTCGCCAATTGCTTCGGCACAGGTTAAATCCGCGATTCTTTTGGCGGGTTTATCTGCCAAAGGTAAAACTCAGGTTTTTGAGCGTTTAAGCACCCGCGATCATACTGAGCGGATGCTTAAACTCTTCGGCGCAAATATAGTTGTAAAAAATAACCGTATAACCCTGAATCCAAACCGGGAGTTAGCCAGCCCGGGTGAAATTTATATTCCCGGGGATATTTCCTCAGCTGCTTTTTTCATCGTCTTAGCGGCGATAATTCCTAAAGCTAAGATTATTATTGATCACTGTGGCCTTAATCCCGGCCGTAGCGGAATAATCAATGTACTTAAAAGGATGCAGGCTAAAATAAAAGTTGTAGTTTATAAAGCGGGAAAGTCGGTAAATTTCGAGCCCAGGGGTAAGCTGACTATCGATGGCAGTAAGCTTAAGGGTACGGTAGTTTACCCCGGCGAAATATCTTCGATGATTGATGAGTTGCCTATTCTGATGGTGGCTGCTTGTTTTGCTCAGGGCTCAACCGTAATCAAAGGTGTTGGTGAACTTAGGGTTAAGGAAACGGATCGGATTAATTCTATGGTGGTTAATTTAAGGAAGATGGGGGCAAGTATCCAAGTTAACCAGGTTAGGGGTTTAGAAAATATAGTTATTCAGGGGCAAGGCAGGCTTTTTGGCGCTGAGATTAGAAGTTTCGGAGATCACCGCACGGCCATGAGTATGGTAGTGGCGGCTTTAGCCGCAGAGGGGCAATCCAGGATTGATGATATTGGTTGTGTGCGTAAATCTTTCCCCGGGTTCTTAACCACCTTAAATAGCCTGATGCAGAGGTAAATATTTATTTGACAAAGGGTTTAATCTTTGTTAGAATCTTATATTGCATAATTTCGGGAGAAAAATATGGTAAAAATAAGCCAGCAACTAAAAAAAGCGGTTAATTATGTTTTAGGCCTTTTCTCCAATGATATGGGGATTGATTTAGGTACCGCAACGACCTTGGTTTTTGTTAAGGGTGAAGGAGTGGTGCTTTGCGAGCCTTCTGTAGTTGCTATTGAAAGGGGCACTTCGCATGTTTTAGCGGTAGGAGAAGAAGCTAAACGCATGCTTGGGCGAACTCCTGGAAATATCATCGCGATTAGGCCGATGAAAGACGGGGTTATCTCTGATTTTGAAATTACTGAAGCGATGTTGCGTTATTTTATTAAGAAGGTGCATCACCGTAAGGTTTTAGTACGCCCTAGAATTGTGATTGCTATCCCTTCCGGAATTACGGAAGTAGAGAAGCGGGCAGTAAAAGATTCTGCGGAGCGTGCCGGAGCAAGAGAAGTATTCTTGATTGAGGAACCTATCGCGGCCGCTATCGGTGTGGGCCTACCCATTCAGGAACCCATCGGTAATATGATTATTGATATCGGAGGCGGGACCACGGAGATTGCCGTAATTTCACTCTGCGGAACGGTATTTTCTAAATCTATCCGTATTGGTGGAGATGAAATGAATGAAGCAGTTATTGAATATCTTAAGAAAACATATAATCTGATGGTTGGTGAACGAACTTCCGAAGATATAAAAATGAAAATCGGTTCTGCTTATCCCCTAGAAGAGGAGATGAGTATGGAGGTAAAAGGCCGGGATCTGGTTGCGGGTTTACCTAAAACCGTGACAATTACTTCCGAAGAGATTCGTGAATCTTTACAAGAACCTTTACGGGCCATATTAGAAGTTATAAAAATATCTTTAGAGAGAACACCACCGGAGTTAGCCGCGGATCTTATTGATCACGGGATTGTCATGGCGGGCGGTGGTTCATTATTGCGAGGGTTGGATAAATTAATTTCTGAAGAGACCGGCCTTCCCGTGCATATCACTGATGACCCGGTCACGGCGGTGGCTAATGGAACAGGTATTGTTTTGAGCGAAATTCAGTATTTAAAGAAAGTTACCGTACCGGTTAAAACCGAAGTACGTAATTAACCACGAGGTTACACCAACGCAATTCCTCTTAGCGTTGGGTGAACCAATTAACGCGGGGTGTAAGCTTCGCGTGTATAGCCATCCATTTTATTAACTAAATGTGTTTAAGTTACCCCGTAAAACCTTAACTAATTTAATTCTTGCCTGTTTCGCTGTACTCCTAGTCTTTAATTTTTTATCCTGTTTTAAAAATCCAGCGCAAAAATTATTCAAACCCCAGCTTTCTTTTATCAGCCTGGTTAAACGTGAACTCTCCGGAATTATTTTTTACCATCGTAATATGCTGCAAGCTCAGAGACTGCAAAACAATGTTGATTTATTACGTTGGCGCCTGTTTGAACTACGTGAAATAGCCCAAGAAAATGCCCGGCTTAAAAATTTGCTTAATTTTAAACATAAATCTTCTCTGCGCTTAGTGCCCGCCAGAGTGATCGGCCGGGCTATTGATAGTTGGTCCTCGAGCGTGGTTATTGATAAAGGTAAATATAACGGAGTTAGGTCCGGGATGGTGGTAATTAGCCCTAAAGGATTAGTGGGCAGCATCGTAGAAAGTATGGACAATACCAGCAAGGTATTGTTAATTAATGACCCGAATCAGGGTATTTCCAGCATCGTCCAGCGTAGCCGGCAAGAAGGATTAGTTAGCGGCACATTGGGAAGTAATTTAATCATGCGCTACCTTCCGGATGAGGCGCAGATTGTTGTGGGGGATGTTATTGTCACTTCGGAATTAAGCCAGGCTTATCCTAAAGGATTACTGGTGGGCCGGGTGGTGAATATCGGGCGGGAGTTTTCCGGGCTTAATCGTTATGCCCTGGTTAAGCCGATAGTGGATCTGTCCAGCATTGAAGAGGTGTTGGTGATTATTCCATGAGAAATTTATTCTTTTTGTTGACGATAATCATCCTGGCGACCTTGGGATTAAACTGGCCGATTTTTTTAAACTTTTTTTATTGTAAACCGGATTTGCTTTTAATTTTTATGGTCGCTTTAGTTTTTTATACAGATTTTAAGACGGCTTTAATATTTGGTATTTTAGCGGGGCTAGCTAAAGATGTATTTTTACCCTGGAGATTACCGGTAAATACGATTTGTTTTGGTATTTGGAGTTATCTAATTTACCGGCTTGGCCGCCAGATATCTACCGAAGAGAATTATGTGCGTTTGGCCGTAGTTTTAGCGGCAGGCCTGTTAAATAATTTTATAGTTGGCTTGCAAAGTGTCTCCGCCGGAAATATTATCCCGCCAGGCATTTTTTTGCGTAATCTGATTATTGTTAGCGTTTATTCGAGCCTGCTGTCGCCTTTAATTTTTAAGCTCACAAAAAAAATAGCCGCATAGTTTTTTAAATCATGGAAAGAAAGAGTATATTAAATCTAATAATTATCCTACTGTTTAGCGCTTTGATTATCGGCCTACTTAACCTGGCGATACTGCAAGGGGCTAAGTTTCGCCGGCTGAGTGATAGTAATTGTATCCGCCTGATATCACAATTTGGCAGCCGAGGTAATATTCTGGACCGTAACGGTGAGATCATCGTAGGGAATAAGATTTCTTATGATGTAATGATTCTGCCGCAAGATTTAAACCATATTGACCAGGTTTTAGGTTTGGTCAGCCGTATTTTAGGCGTGGAAGTTAAACAGTTAAAGGCGGCATTTAAAAAGAATTTCATCTCTTCCAGTGTACCGGTTATCGTTGCGAATAACATTAAACTTAAAGATGCAATTTTACTCGGAGAGCATAAGATCGAGCAGCCGAGTATTATTATTACCCCTAAACCTTTACGCTATTATCCTTATGGGGCATTAGCCTGTCATCTGGTTGGTTATGTGAATGAGATCGACCGTTGGCGCTTGACTAAATTAGAAGATTATGGCTATAAGACTAAAGATATCGTCGGGTTTGGCGGGGTGGAGGAAAAGTACGATTATTATTTGCGCCAGGAGGAAGGCGGGCTGTCGGTTGAGGTGAATCATCGTGGTAAATTTATGCGTGTTTTGGGCTTTCAGCCTCCGCGTAACGGCAAGGATGTTACATTGACCCTGGATCTTAAGATTCAGAAGATTGTTGAAGGAAATCTAAACGGCAGAAAGGGCAGCGTAATTTTAATGGATCCTTACAGCGGGGAGATTCTGGCATTAGCTAATTTCCCGAATTTTAATCCGGCAATTTTTGTGGATCAGCGCAGTAAGCTTATTGCCGGATTATTTAATGATCCGGATGCGCCATTTCTTAATCGGGCGATCGCGTCAAGTTATCCGCCGGCATCGGTTTTTAAAGTAGTCTTAGCTTGCGCCGGGCTGGAATTAAAAAAAATAAATCTCTTCACGAGTTTTGTTTGCCAGGGCTCTACCATGGTCGGTGCCAGAAGATTTAAGTGTTGGGATGTACACGGCTCTGAGGATATTTTTCAAGCGATTGCCCATTCCTGTGACGTCTTTTTTTATAAGACAGGTTTACTTATCGGCGCGCAGAATATTCATGATTACGCTTTAAAATTAGGGTTAGGTAAAAACGCAGGTTTTGAGTTAGCCGGCGAAACCAGCGGTTTTATTCCTTCTCCTTTATGGAGAAAGATGAATAAATTTCAGAATTGGTTTGACGGGGATACGGCTAATTTAAGTATTGGCCAGGGGGATTGCCTGCTTACTCCTTTGCAGGCCACGAATATGTTAGCAGTATTTGCAAATCGCGGATATTTATTAAGCCCTTATATTGTTAAAGCTGTCGGCGATTTAGATCTTTCTGCTAAGAAGAAGAGGCTTACGGGAGTACCTTTTAAGAAAAGTACCTTGGAAGTTGTCGCTAAAGGGTTAGCCAGAGTTGTTTCTGATGACCAGGGAACGGGAAATGCCCTGTCTGCTTTACCGGTTAAGGTTGCCGGAAAAACCGGTACTGCTCAGGTATCGCGGGGTGCGACTCATGCCTGGTTTGTGGGTTTTTTCCCGCTGGATAAACCCAGATATGCAATCTGCGTTTTTTTAGAAAATGGCGGGCCGGGGCATGCCGCCAGTGTTATCGCTAAACAAATTATCGAAGCGATGAATAATCAGGGACTAATATGATGCGGAATTCATTTTTTAAAATTTTGATTCTGGCCTTAATTATTGCCAGTTTAGGAATTGTATCTATTTATAGCAGTACTTTTCAGAAGGAAACAACGCAGTGGCAGGAGATCTATAAACGCCAGATGCTTTGGTTAATTATCGGGCTGGCCTGTTTCTTTTTTATCTCCCGGTTTAATTACCGTAAACTTTGGGACGCCAATTATTTTATTTACGCGGCGGCGATATTTTTTCTACTTTTAGTTTTTGGTTTAGGGGTGATCCGGTTGGGGGCCCAGCGCTGGTTAAGAATAGCCTGGTTTAATTTTCAGCCTTCGGAGTTTGCTAAACTGGCAATTATAATTTTCTTGGCGCGTTATTTTAGCCGTAAAACTGTTGATGATACATCGCTTTCATCGGGTAAATTCGGTATTTTCCGGGGGATAATCTTGCCATTTATATTTGTGGCGATACCGATGTTTTTGATTATTGAGCAGCCGGATTTAGGCAGCGGCTTAATGCTTATGCTGGTTTTTGTGGGGTTGCTTTATTTAACGAATGTGCGCTTAAAATATATTTTTACGTTGCTGGTGGCATTGATTTTACCCATGCCTTTTTTCTGGCATTTTCTGCACGATTATCAGAAGCAAAGGCTGCTGGTTTTTCTTAATCCGAATATTGACCCTTTAGGTGCCGGCTATACGGTAATCCAATCGCGTATCGCCATCGGTTCCGGAGGGTTTTTCGGCAGGGGGTGGCTGCGCGGCTCGCAGAGCCAGTTATATTTTTTACCGGAATCGCATACGGATTTTATTTTTGCTACTTTTTCCGAGCAGTGGGGATTTTTAGGCAGCAGTCTGTTGATTCTGATGTATTATTTAATCATTCGCCAGGGCCTGATCATTGCCCAAAGGACAGCGGATTCGTTTGGCAAGTTGCTCGCTTACGGCATATCGCTTTTATTGGCCTTGCAGGTATTTATTAATATCGCCATGAATATGGGGTTAGCGCCCGTAGTCGGGTTGCCATTGCCAATGATGAGTTATGGCGGCTCAAGCGTCTTGGTTACTTTTATCGCCTTAGGGATCCTGGTTAATATTGACCGCACCAGAAACGTATTCTAGACTATGATTGAAGATTTGTTTGTTAATGTGCATCGGCCCGCGCAGTACCTGGGTAATGAATGGAATGCCGGTAAAAAAGATTTCAGTTCTTCAGGGCTAAGCTTTGCGTTGGGTTTTCCGGATTTGTATGAAGTCGGGATGAGTAATTTAGGCTTGCGGATTCTTTACGGAGTTATAAATAATATACCCGGCGTGGTTTGTGAAAGGTTTTTTGCTCCGGAGGCGGATATGGAAACCGCCTTAAAAAACGCGCAGCGGCGCCTTTTTTCCTGGGAGTCAAATCAGGAGTTGGCCAATTTTGATTTTTTAGGATTTTCTCTCGGCTCGGAATTAAATTATACCAACGTTTTAAGTATTCTGGATTTGGCGGGGCTGCCTTTAGTGTCGGTATTACGTAATCATGAATATCCGTTGGTTATCGGCGGAGGTCCCTGCACCCTTAATCCGGAGCCGATGGCAGAGTATTTTGATTTATTTATTATCGGTGAGGCTGAAGAAGCGATCGTGGAACTGCTGGATTTATACCGTAAGCATAAGGATGATTATAAAGCGGAGAGGCTAACCAAAGAAGCTCTTTTAATGGAGCTATCTAAGATTGAAGGTGTTTATGCGCCTTCGCTTTATCGGCCGGATTATGATGCCGGCAAAGAGCTGGTCAGTTTTTCACCAAGATTTGCCGGTTTGCCTCTAAAGATAAAAAAACGCATAGTCAGTAATCTTGATTCAGCTTATTTTCCCTGTGATTGGATGGTGCCTTACGTACAGATAGTCCATGACCGGGTTACTCTGGAAATTATGCGCGGTTGCCCGAACCGCTGCCGTTTTTGCCAAGCCCGGAGCCAGTATTACCCGGTAAGAATAAGAAGCAAGGAAAAAATAATTTCATTGGCTAAACTTACTCAGGCCTCCAGCGGTTACGAAGAACTGTCTTTGGCGGGTTTATCTGTTGGGGATTATCCGGGTATAGAAACTTTGGTTTCCGATTTAACGAATAGTTTCAGCCAGCAGGCGGTTAACTTATCGTTACCTTCGTTAAAAGCCAGGGCGCTGCTGGGGAATTTGTCTGTGCTGATTGCAAAAATTAAAAAAACCGGCCTTACTTTTGCGCCGGAGGCCGGTACAGCCAGATTGCGTGAGGCGATGGCCAAGGATTTTTCGGAAGAGGAATTTTTCCAAGCGATTAACCAGGCTTATCGGGCAGGTTATCAGCATCTAAAATTATATTTTTTGATTGGTTTACCCGGTGAGCGGGAGGAAGATTTACAGGGGATAATTGATTTTGCCCAGGCGGCTTCGGATGAAAAGAGAAAAGCTAACGGCTCTGCCGCCCAGATTAATATCAGCATTAACCCGTTAATTCCTAAACCGCACACGCCCTTACAATGGCAAAAAATGGATTCTATTGCCGTGATCAAAGAAAAGCAAAATTATTTAAGGAGCCATTGCAAAAACAAAAGGCTTAAATTTAATTTTCATAATTTCCAGATGGGTTTTTTAGAGGGAGTGCTTTCCCGCGGGGACAGGTTGTTAAGCCAGGTTATTCTGTCGGCTTATCGGAAAGGGGCCAGGTTTGATGCCTGGAGCGATCACTTCGCATTTGACAAGTGGCTGGAGGCATTTTCTGAGTCAGGGGTTAATCCGCAGAAGTATCTTGATGAAAAGTCAACTACGGCTGTACTTGCCTGGGATTTTATTGATACCGGAATTGATAAGGAAGACCTGCTTATGGAGCTTAATAAAACTATTGTCAGATAAACAGTTAAAGAGTATAATTATGAGGAAGATTATTTAAAATTACGGAGAATTATGGAGAAACATCCGAACCACTTTTCATTGAATTCACGCACGGTTAAGCAAAAGCTGATGGTCGCCTTTCAGCTTATGTCGATTCTGCCGTTTTTAGTCTGTGTTTACCTGCTTTCTGTTTACATCTTCACAAAATCCGGGGTCAGGCTGGATATTATCGTCTATCTGGCGGTTAGCGCATTCTTGGCGATTGTCGGGCTCTTAGTGATTAAGGAGGTTTTTGACCGCTTAACTTCCGTGACCGCTGAAGCTAAATTTATTGCTGCCGGAGATATCAGCCGGAATCTGGAGGTAGAGCATAACGATGAGGTTGGTGAATTAGGTAGTATTTTGAATCAGCTTACGCACCGCATCCGTGATAATATGGATGAGCTTAAAGATTACAGTGAGAAGACAACCGAGATTAATATTGAAATTCAGAAAAAAATAATTATTCTTTCTAATTTGATGCAGATCAGTTCGCTTATTTCCGGCGGGTCAAAATTTGAGGAAGTTTTAAAAATTGCGGTAGAGAAATCCCGGGCTTTAGCTAATTCTGAAATTGCGTTTTTACTTTTCAAAAACGAACTTAAAGATTCCTTCAGTATGAAAGTGGCCGATGGGATAAGGTCAGATTATTTAAGTACTATAGAGATCGGCAATAAAGATGATCTTTACAATAAAGCTTTCAATCTAAACAAGCTTTTGATTTTGGATAAACAAAATTCATTGAAGGCTAACCTTACGGTTGATTTTTTAGCTAAATTTCAAGTTAAAAATTGTTTAGCGATGCCCATATTTTTAAGAGGAACGGTCAAAGCGGTATTGGGCATTGCCAATACCCGGGATAATTTCTCTTATAATAAAAGCGATATCGAACTTTTGGATATATTTTCAAAACAGATTGCCGTGGCTATTGAAAACGATATTTTAGCGCACCGCATTGAGAAATTAGAGATAAAAGACGCGCTTACCGGGGTTTATAACCGGTTTTTTATCCAAAGCCGTTTACAGGAGGAGATCAGCCGGGCAATTGCTTATCAGCGCCCCTGTGCTTTTATTATTTTTGATATCGATAATTTCAAAAATTACCGTGATAAATTCGGGTCAATCTGCGCAGAATCAGCTTTAAAAAAAGTCGCGATTTTAATACGTGATTGTACTACGGAAGTTGACCGGGTAGGCCGGACTGACGATGATGAGTTTTCTCTGATTTTGCCCGAAAAGAATAAACGTCAGGCTCAAGAGGTTGCCGAAGAGATATGTAAAAAAATTCAAGATTTTTTTTGCGTTGATCAGGACAGCAGTAAATGCCTTACGCTTAGCGCGGGGGTTAGCGAGAATCCTCTCGATGGGGTACAGGTAGAGCAATTGACGGCTAAAGCTAAAGAGTTATTAAAGAAAGCTAAAGCCGGCGGAAAAAATAAAATTGTAGTTTTCTAAATGAGGGATTTGTTAAAGTGATCAGGAGAGTTAATAAAAAACCATTAGGTGAGCTTCTGCTGGACCGCGGGATTATTAATCAATCTCAGATGGATAAAGGGCTAGACTTCCAGAGAGAAAAAGGCGGGTTAATCGGAGAGATCCTGGTGGAACTGGGATTTGTTAAAGAGGATGACATCGCCCAGGCTTTAACTGCCCAGTACGGTTTTCCGTATTTGCCTTTAGGTAATTATGATGTGGATAGCGATATCACGAGTATTATTCCCAGCAGAGTGGCTCGGCAATACCTGCTTGTGCCCATAGATAAAATCGGCAATAATCTTACTTTGGCGATGTCCAATCCTCTGAATATCCAGGCGATCGAGGATGTGGAGTTGCTCAGCGGATGCAGCGTGCAGACTTTTGTTTCCACCTCTTCGGATATTAAAAAAGCAATTGAAAAATATTATAAGGACAAAGAGTAGGCGCTAAACTGGCAGGCTGCTTACTGACTGCGCACTGCGAGAATTAATTAATTTTAACATGCTATCACTTAAAGACCGGCTTACGGAAATATTAATTAATAACAAAATTATCACTGCCGAGCATCTTGAACAGGCGCTTAAAGTGCAGGCGGCTAAAGGCGGAAAGCTCAGCGATATTATTGTTGAGCTTAAGTTTGTTGAGGAAGGTGAGTTAATTACCGCCTTAAGCGAAGGCTTAGGCCTGCCCTTAATTGATTTAAAACGTTTTAAAATAGATCTGGAGATTGCAAAAATAATTCCGGTGGATATCGCCCGGCATTACCAGATTATTCCCATATCCAAAATGGGGGATACGATTACTTTGGCGATGGCGGATCCGTTAAATATATTCGCGATTGACCATGTTCAGGCCCTTACCGGTTTTAAAATAAATCCTATAATTTCTTCGGTCACGGATATTAACCAAACTATTGAATTATCTTATCCGGATACCTCTAAGGGGATTATTGAGGACCTGGTTAAGGAGATGACTGTTTCTTCCATTGAGTTAATTAAGGAAGAAAAGGATGCCTCTCCCAGCGACCAGGAATTAAACCGCATCAGCCATGATGCGCCGGTAATCAAGGTCGTGAATATGATTTTAGAGGAATCAATAAAAAAGAAGGCTTCCGATGTTTTGGTTGAGCCGTATGACCGGAAATTGCGCATACGTTTTCGTATCGACGGGATGTTGCAGGAACAGAAGGCACCGCCGAAGGCTATGCATGCTTCTATAGTATCGCGAATTAAAGTTATTGCGGAGCTGGATATTTCTGAACACCGCCTTCCTCAGGATGGCCGTTTTAAAGTTAAGATACTTAACCGCGAAGTAGATTTTCGTGTTTCTATTCTGCCGTCAAGCTACGGTGAAAAGGTGGCTTTACGTATCCTGGATAAATCGCAGGCTAATTTAGATACAAAAAAGCTCGGGTTTAGCGACCATGCTTTAGGAATTCTGGCTAAGGTATCCTTGCTGCCCCATGGCATGATTTTGGTTTGCGGGCCAACCGGAAGCGGAAAAACGACTACTCTTTATGCGGTTTTAAAATCCGTGGATAGCCCGGATAAGAATATTATTACGGTAGAAGATCCGGTGGAGTTTCAGCTGGAAGGTATAAATCAGGTAACCGCTAAGCCGGAGATCGGCCTTAGTTTTGCCGCCGCTTTGCGTTCCATTCTGCGTCAAGACCCGGATATTATTATGATCGGAGAGATCCGTGATTATGAAACTGTTGATATCGCGATCAAAAGCGCTTTAACCGGGCACCTTGTTCTTTCGACGTTACATACCACTACTGCCGCCGGAGCGGTGGTACGCTTGGTGAATATGGGAGTAGAACCGTATTTAATTAATTCTTCTTTAGCCTGTGTTGTTGCTCAGAGATTGGTGCGTAAGATATGCTCATACTGTAAGGAATCTTATCTGCTTAAAGACGAGATTGCTCAGGTTTTGAAGATCGAGGCGGGTAAGGTTGGTAAATTGCAATTCTATAAAGGTAAAGGCTGCCAACATTGTTTTAATACCGGATATTCCGGAAGAACCGTAATTGCGGAAGTTTTGCAGCTTAGCCAGAAGATTCGCGATTTGATTCTTACCGGTTCACAGGAGCAGTTTATTAAACGGCAGGCGCGTACGGAAGGAATGAAAACTTTACGCGAGGATGGACTGGAAGCCGCTTTAAAAGGTTATACGACAATTGAAGAGGTCCTGCGGGTAACTACGCTGGATGAATAATAAAATGCACTCATTAAAAGAAAACATCATGGAAATACTCCTTAAAAGCCAGCAGATTACTAAGGCGCAATTAGAGGATGCCCTGAGTTTGCAAAAAGAAAAAGGAGTTCCCTTAAGAAGGGTTCTGGTTGAGCAGGGGATTATTGCGGAAGACGTCCTGCTATCTTTGTTTTCTAAACAGCTTTACATACCGACTTTGCGTTTGGCAAAATTTAGGTTTGATGCTGCCGTAATTAATTTAATTTCGGAGCATATGGCCAAGCTTTACAATACAATTCCTTTATCTAAAATGGGCTCGACCTTGACCGTGGCGATGTCCGATCCGTTGAATATTTTTGCGCTGGATGATTTAAGTAATTTTACCGGATGCAACATCGATATTGTTTTAAGCCCTGAAGAAGAAATTACGCATGCGATTAACAGCCAATACCATAAAGAAGCTAAGGATATGCAGAATATTCTCGATGAATCAGCGTTGGCCCGAAGTGCCGGAACAGATAAAGATTTAGAGTTATTCAAAACTGATGAGATTGAGTTGTCGAATGCGCTTTTGGAGAGTGAAAAAGCGCCGATCGTGCAGTTAGTCGAGATTATTCTGGCGCAGGCTTTAAAAAGGAGGGCTTCCGATATACATATCGAGCCGGAGATTGATTGCCTGCGGATCAGATACCGCGTGGATGGTTCATTACTTGATGTCTTAAGAGTTCCCAAGATTAATCAAAATGCAATTTTAGCCCGGCTTAAAATTATCTCTAATCTGGATATTACTGAAAATCGTATCCCGCAAGACGGCCGGTTTAAAGTTAAGACGGAAGGGCGAGAGATCGATTTCAGGGTTTCCAGTTTGCCGACAACCTTTGGGCAGAAATTTGTCTTGCGGGCTCTAGACAAGGGAAATCTTTCCATCGGTTTAGATAAATTAGGTTTTTCAGAGCAGCCGGCGGCGACTTTTAAGGCAGCAGTAGCTAAACCTTTCGGCATGATGCTGGTTACCGGGCCGACCGGCAGCGGTAAATCTACGACGCTTTATTCGGTCTTAAATCAGCTAAATACCGCGGAAAGAAATATTATTACCATTGAGGATCCCGTAGAGTACCAGGTCGAGGGGATTACTCAGGTGCAGGTTAAACCGGACATTGGCTTAGATTTTGCTTCAGGGCTGCGTTCTATTTTGCGCCAAAGCCCGGATGTAATTATGATCGGTGAGATCCGGGACGCGCAGACTGCGGATATTGCCATTAAAGCGGCGCTCACCGGACAGCTGGTGCTTTCGACACTGCATACCAATGATGCAATTTCGAGTATTACCCGTCTTATCGATATGGGGGTTGAACCGTTTTTGGTGGCTTCCAGTGTAATTATGCTTTGTGCCCAACGGCTGGTACGCAAGATTTGCCTTAAATGCCGCAAGCCCATCGAAATCTCCGATGTTTTTCTTAAAAAAATAGGGTTTCACGAAAAAGCTACCTTTTACGCTGCGCAGGGATGTAAATATTGCAATAATACCGGATTTTTTGGGCGGGTGGCGGTGCTAGAGACGCTTCTAATTGATGATACGATCAGGGAGATGATTATTCGCAGAAAATCAATCGATGAAATCAAGGTTTATGCGGTTAAAGAATTGGGAATGAAAACATTGCGCGATGATGCTTTCCAAAAGGTGAAAGAAGAATTAACTACTCTGGATGAGGCGATCAGGGTGACGACTGAGGAATAATTATGGAAACTGCCGGAAGAATACTTTTGATTTGTGACGACAAAAGTTTTTCTAATAATTTTAAGGAACAGCTTTTTGCTTTCGGAGAGTATGCGGTTACCGTAGAGCCGACTGCTCAGGCAGCAGCTTTGAGCTTAAGCCGGGGGGCCGGTGATTTAATTTTTGTGAAATACACTGTCGGCGAAACAGATATCAGTTCTTTGATGCCGGAGTTAAAAAAAGTTGACCCGGATTGCGTGATGGTTGTTTTGCTTAATGCCCAGACCGACGGGTTGGTAAATGAGTTTGCGGAATTAGGGGTGTTTGAAAGCATGGTTTGGCCGGTAAATGCCGATAAATTAAAGTTTATTATCGATAAAGGCGCTAAATTACACACGTTATTAGTTTTTAGCCGGAGAATGAATCAGGGGTTAAAGGAAAGTAATCAGGCGCTAGAGAAGCAGAACACGCTTTTAGCTAAAAGAATCGAAGACTCAACCAGCAGTTTAAGCCGGTTGTATGAAGATTTGCGTTCTACTTATATGCGTACAATCCGGGTTTTGGCGCAAGCCATTGATGCCCGGGATCACTATACGCATAGCCATTCAGAGAATGTGGCGCACTATGCGGTAGTGATGGCTAATGAGCTGAAACTTTCGACTAAAGATATTGAAGTAATCCGTCAGGCTTGTGAGCTGCATGACCTGGGCAAAATAGGCATTGAAGACAGCATCTTGTTAAAGACTTCGGCTTTGACGGCTTTAGAGTGGGAGCAGATTAGAAAACATCCGACTATCGGCGCTAAGATTCTGGAGCCGTTGACTTTTCTTGGCGGAGTGGTAGACTTGGTACGGCAGCATCATGAACATTATGACGGTTCAGGCTATCCGGAAGGAAGAAAAGGCGAAGATATTCTTTTAGGCGCGCGGATTATTCATGTGGCGGATGCTTATGAAGCCATGCGTTCCGCGCGTTCTTACAGAAAGATACCTTTAATGAAGACAGAGGCAATCCTGGAAATTAAACGCAATAGCGGCACGCAATTTGATCCAAAGATCGTGGACGTATTTTTGAGAGTGGTGGATAATTTATAATTTTTTAACCGGAGTTTTTTAGAAAATGAATACCTATAAATATTCTGCAAAAGATAAAAAGGGGCAAAATGTAAACGGAACTATCCAGGCGGCTTCAGAAGCAGAGGTTGCGGATATCTTGCATAAAAAAGAGATGGTGGTTTTTTCCGTGGAGTTTACGAAGGCCTCCGCGGCTAATGCCAAGTTAGCTGACAAGAAGGTTAAGCTTGAAGATTTAGTTATTTTTTCCCGTCAGTTAGCCACGATGATTGATGCCGGTATTCCTCTGGTTAACGCTTTAGGTATTTTAGCCGAGCAGATTGAAAATGAGGGGTTAAGGGTTATTGTCGGTGAAGTGCGCCAGGATATCGAAGCCGGGATGAGTTTCTGCGATGCCCTGGGTAAACATCCGTTAGTTTTTTCCGATCTTTTTGTGAATATGGTGAAAGCGGGAGAAGCCTCAGGGATGTTAAATGAAATTCTTGACCGTTTGGCCACGTTTATGGAAAAGCAGGCCGCTTTGAACCGTAAGATAGTTTCCAGCCTGGTTTATCCGGCAGTAGTGGTGAGTATGGCGATTATTATTACGGCGGTGCTTTTAATTAAAGTTGTGCCGACATTTAAAGGTATCTTTGATTCATTGGGAGGCGTATTACCGTTGCCTACCCAGGTTTTGATTTTTGTGAGTGACCTGCTGAGAAAATATTTTTTATTTTTAATCTCGTTTTTAGCCGTGGGTACATATTCATTTAAGAAATACTTAAAAACAGAAAAAGGCAGGTATGCGTTTGACCGGTTGACATTAAAGGTTGCGGTTTTCGGCCCTCTTTTACGTAAGTTAGCGGTGGCGAAGTTTGCGCGTACTTTTTCGACTTTAGTTAAAAGCGGAGTTTCAGTTTTAAGCGCTTTAGAGATTGTTAGTAAAACCTCAGGCAATAAAGTGGTGGAGGAGGCGGTAGTTAATTGTTCTAAAAGTGTTCGTGACGGTGAGCCGATTTCCCGGCCGTTAGCCAAAAGTGGAGTTTTTCCGCCCATGGTTACCCGGATGATTAATGTCGGTGAGCAAACCGGCCAGTTAGAAAAAATGCTTTCTAAAATTGCGGATTTTTATGATGATCAGGTGGATGCTGCGGCCGGGGCATTAACCAGCCTGATTGAGCCGTTGGTCATTGCCTTTTTAGGTATTGTAATCGGCGGTATTGTGGTGGCGTTATTTTTACCGATCTTTAAGATTTCACAACTGATGGCGCATTAAGCCCACAGGGCAGAATCTGTAATAAAGTTAAGTACTTAGGGGTTTAATTAAATGCCCTAAATTAGTAAAAAAAGTTCTTGACAAAAAAGCGTTTTGTATTAAAATGCATATTCCCTTCCAAAGAGGGAATAAATATTGTGAAAACAATTAATACGCAGTTGACAATTTCTAGTAATTAATCCGCATCGACAATAAGGGCGCGAAGTAATTATAAATTTGCGTCCCGACAATTTTGTCGGGACGTTTTTTTGTTTGCTCTTTTGATAATTGAATTGCCAAGCGAGGCCACAAAAAATTCTTTGTCGGATTTTTTGGGGTCAATTCATGAGGTTTTGAAGTATAAATGAATCATTAGAGCCATTATTCATAATTTTCCTAAAGATTTTTTCGGAGAGTTTGATCCTGGCTCAGAGTGAACGCTGGCGGCGTAGATTAGGCATGCAAGTCGAGCGATACTTTTTTCTTGA